>Ga0209487_1003257_pt1 | contig 12794 bp, 10 predicted proteins | sample Poulit2012_FD_187524 | JGI IMG/M metagenome (GOLD analysis project Ga0209487, IMG submission 187524) | Agricultural soil microbial communities from Georgia to study Nitrogen management - Poultry litter 2012 (SPAdes) (version 2) | ecosystem: Environmental > Terrestrial > Soil > Agricultural land... | reverse complement strand
CCCCCCAGGATAATGAATACCAGCAGCAAGCCCCAAGAAGAATCCTTGGCCGCTGACAGCATCTGCCCCAGACTGGCCCGTGGATGGGTAGGCATCTTGGTAATACGGGCAATGATGTAAATGACCACCATCAATGCCACGCCCAGCAACACGCCAGGGATAACCCCGGCCATGAACAGACGACCAACCGAAGTTTCTGTGGCCGCCCCATAAACAACCAAAACAATAGAGGGCGGAATCAAAATCCCCAAGGTACCGGCATTACAGACCACCCCGGCAGCAAAAGACTCTGAATAGCCTGCCCGGACCATCCCCGCAATGGCAATGGACCCGACCGCCACTACCGTAGTAGGCGAGGAGCCCGACACTGCAGCAAATAGTACACAGGCCAGTACCGAAGCAATGGCCAACCCGCCATGCAAATGACCGACCGAAGCATTGGCAAAACGAATCATACGCCGGGCTACCCCGCCAGTCGTCATGAACATGCCGGCAATCACAAAAAACGGGATCGCCATCAAGGTGTAGTGCTCGGAAGTTTCGTACATCTTGAGCACTAGAGACTGCAACGAGTCATTGGAGAACAGCAAAATCGTGCTTATGGAGGACAGGCCCAGCGCCACCGCCACCGGCATGCCCAAAAACATAAACACGAACAAAAGAATAAAAAGCATTACCGTTGTCATGGCTTATCCTGTTTTTCTGTTTCGTGCATATCGGCATGCTGCAAAGCGTCCGATGCCTCATCCCCCAGGATGGTGACCTCATCACCACGAAGCAACCCGATCAATACCTGCGAAAAACGCAAAAACATCAACCCGAAGCCCAGCGGCAGCACCACCCGCGGAATCCACATCTGTATGGGCACATCCTGGGCATAAATGCCTATCATGTACATGCGCTCCACATAGCGCCAACTACCAATAAAAACAATGACGCTGTATACCAGACACAGGATGATTGCCAAAATACTGACCCAGCGGGCCAGCGTCTTTGGCAATAAATTAACCACAACATCAACCCCTATGTGCGCCCCGACCCGGATGCCATAGGAAATACCAACAAAAATCACCCCGCCAAACAAAAAAGTGGTCAGCTCGAATGCCCAGGAAAAGCTATAACTGAACACATAACGCGCGACCACCCCAATGAAGGTGACTATGGTCATTGCCGCCAACAGGAAAGAAACCAACCACTCTTCCAGTCGACCCAACCACAACGAAAACATAGAAGCTCCCGTAAAACAACACCTGAAATGAAGGCTACCTGCCCGGCTGTCAGGAGTCGGGCCAGGTAGCTCCTATCCATGGATCAGGGAATTGATCCTGAACATCATTAGTTCGGGTTATTGGCATCCACGGCAGCCTGAATGAGTTCAGCGCCAATATCGCCCTCAAACTTTTGCCATACGGGAAGGACCGCCTCGCGCCAAACCTCGATTTCCTCGGGAGTCATCTGATAGTACTGGGCCCGGTCCTCTTCGATGATGCGCTGTTTGTCGCGCTCATTTAGCTCGGCGGCCAGGGCGTTGGCATGCTCGGTGGCCTGCTCCATGGCCTGCTCCAGAGCCTCGCGCACATCCTCATCCAGACCATTCCACCAGTCCGAATTGGTAATGACCATGTAGTCGATCACCCCGTGATTAGTCTCGGCAATAGTCTTTTGCACCTCATGGAACTTTTGTGAATAGGTGTTGGACCAGGTGTTTTCCTGACCATCGACTACGCCGGTCTGCAGGGCCTGATACACCTCGCTAAAAGCCAACTTTTGCGGGTTGGCGTCGAGCGCACGGAACTGCTCCTCGAGCACGTCCGAGGCCTGCACGCGGAATTTCAATCCCTTGATATCTGCGGGCTCGGATAGCTTGTCCTGGTTGGTGGATAGCTGCTTCATGCCATTATGCCAATAGGCCAGCCCCTGAATCCCGTGCTGGGTCATGGAATTCAACAGCTCCTGACCCGCCTCACTGGCCTGGAAACGGTCTACAGCATCCATATCATCAAAAAGGAAAGGCAAATCAAAAAGCTGTACGGTCTTGGTGTAGCGATCAAATTTGGATAGGGAAGGCGCCAGTATGTGCACATCACCTAGCAGCAGGGCCTCCATCTCGCGGGCATCCCCAAACAACTGGGAGTTTGGAAACACCTGCACCTCGACACGGCCTGGCAGTAGTTCCTCAGCCACCTCTTTGAATTTGAGGGCCCCCTGACCTTTTGGAGTCGACTCGGCCACCACATGACTGAACTTGATCACGATAGGATCCTGGGCCAGCGCCGATACCGAAAAGGTCATCGCTAGGGTACTGCCAAACACAGCTAATAATCTGGTAGCTGTTGTTTTCATAACACTCTCCAAATGGTTTTTATGTTTAGAAAGGGAAAAACTCAAGTAGCGCAGATTTATCAAAAATGAATAAATCGTTCATATACACGCTAGATGCTAACTACTTTCATTTTTTTTATGTATTGGGGTTTTACCGCAACACATGTTTCATCGGATCATTTAGTTGTTCCAGATTAAGTGGTCTACACTAAATAAACGTTTCAACCACTAAGCGATCAATAAAAATGAATACTCTTACTCAGCCTACTGGCCATGATCGACTGGCGTTACGCAGGGCCATCCTGCGCTACAGTGCGACAAGCTATTTCATCGCCCTGGCAGTAGTGATCGTTGTGCTCCTGATTTGGTGGGCACTTTTGCACCGTATCCTGAATTTTGGCCGCACACGTGATTATTCAGCCTTTGATAGCCTGGGACCCGAGGTCCTGGGGTGGGTACAAAAATACAACCCTTTTTTCTGGTGGGCCCTGGTCATCCTGGCCAGCATTTTTATCCTCTATTTTTTATATTCCTTTGTCCGCTCGCTGCATCGGCGAACTCAGCAGCGCAGCCTGTCAGCCCATCATATGCAACAACTGTTTCAGCAGCTCTCGCCCGCCAGCATCGAGGTGCTGGACTGGGTGTGGAACACTCGCCGTGAGCCCATTACGGTCGGGGTCTTGCAACGCACCTTGCTGGCCTTGCGCCTGGGGCGCTACCAGAAAATTCGCCTCTGCCAAGAGCATGAGCGCTTATTGACCGAGGCTTTGACTCCTGAGGATAAAGTCCGCGACACAGAAACCTTGCATACTTTTTAGTTTTTTGTGTATGCTATAGCTTATGTCAAGCCAAAACGCCGCCTTTTCTATGGTTTCTTTCTCCGGGCTCTTTCTGGGCCAGGCAGCGTCTTTGCGTCTCGCACTACTACTCCTAGCGATCGGTTGCCGGGCCTAGAGTCCCGTGGCAGCTCGGCAGCCATATCAGTTCTCGCCACATTTTGATAGCCGTCGTTGCCGGCATCAAAGTGGTAGTTGATATCGCAGGTAACGACGGAAAACAATAATAGTTTTCTGTTATGTAGGTGCATCATGATTTCCAACCCTTCCCAAAAATACGTCCCCTTTACCCCATTTGAGCAGGACTTTAGCGAGCGTACCTGGCCTTCCAAGCGCATCACGCATCCTCCTATCTGGATGAGTACTGATTTGCGTGATGGTAATCAGGCCCTGATTGAGCCCATGAATGCAGACCAAAAGCTGCGTTTTTTCCGTCAGCTCGTACGCATTGGTTTCAAAGAAATAGAGGTTGGCTTTCCATCCGCCTCACAAACAGACTTTGATTTTGTACGCCTATTGATAGACGGCAATCATATCCCCGACGATGTCACAATCATCGGGCTGACCCAATCCCGTCCCGAGCTGATCGAACGTACGGTGGAGGCGTTGGCGGGGGCAAAAAATGCCATGGTGCATCTGTATAATGCCTGTGCTCCTGCTTTTAGACGCATCGTCTTTCGCATGAGCCCTGAACAGGTACAGGATATTGCCATCCAGGGCACGCGCAAGGTCAAGGAGGAAATGGCCAAATATCCACAGACCAACTGGTTCTTTCAGTACTCCCCGGAGGTCTTTAGCACAACCGAGCCCGAGGTGGCCCTCGCGGTATCCAATGCTGTCATCGATGAGTGGCAGCCAACGACAGAAAAACGCATGGTGCTGAATTTGCCCGCCACCATCGAGGCCACAACGCCTAATCTTTATGCCGATCAAATCGAATATATGCACAAAAACATTGTGCAGCGGGACAAGGTCGTTATCAGTTTACACCCTCATAATGACCGGGGTACCGCAGTAGCCGCTGCCGAGTTGGGCCTGATGGCTGGTGCCGATCGGGTCGAGGGCTGTTTATTTGGCAATGGCGAGCGTACCGGTAATGTTTGCCTGGTGACCCTGGCTCTCAATCTCTATACCCAGGGCATTCATCCCGGGCTGGACTTCTCTGACATCGACGAGGTACGTCGCTGCGTTGAGGACTGCAATCAGATCCCCGTCCACCCGCGCCATCCTTATGTCGGGGATCTGGTCTTTACCGCCTTTTCCGGCTCGCATCAGGATGCCATCAAAAAAGGCTTTGAGGTACATGACCCTGAGGGTATCTGGGAGATCCCCTATTTGCCCATTGATCCACAGGATGTGGGACGCAACTATGATGCCGTCATCCGGGTCAACAGTCAGTCAGGCAAAGGAGGGGTTTCCTACTTGCTCGAGCAGGAGCATCAGCTGGTATTGCCACGTCGTTTGCAAATCGAGTTTAGCCGCGCCATCAAGGACTATACCGATGAAACTGGCAAGGAGGTCGATCCCGAGCAGGTTTTCAAAATATTTACAGATGAATATCTGGAAACCAAAGGTCCGTGGCGACTCATCACCCATACCCTGACCAGCAAGCCCAAATCCGATGATAACAGTCAGCGGGTCAGTATTGACATCATTGCCGAGGTCAATGGCCAGGAGCGCAAGCTTTCCGGGCAGGGCGAAGGGGCTCTGGCCGCCTTTATCAATGCCATTGGGATACCGCTCAGAGTATTGGATTACACCGAGCACTCCATTGGTGAGGGTACCAATACACAGGCTGCCACCTATATCGAGGCGCGTATTGGCGATGAGCCCAGCGGTTTCGGGGTGGGCGTGCACCAGGATATCCTGACCTCCTCATTCAAGGCCATCCTGTGTGCCGTCAATCGCTATGAGCTGAAAAAAGGCGCGCATCAGCACGCCGCCTGACAGCTTGGGGGTTACCACCCCTTATCGGCAGGGGACCACATCACCTCAGTGTCCATAGCCCGGGCCTTGCGCAGCATATCCAGCAATGGATAAGCCCGCTGCGTGAGGCTGACCTTTTCGGCCATGGGGTGCGGGTGGTCCTCATCGTCATCCTCGGGGACATACCCCTCGTCGGCGGCGATGGCCTCCTCCAGATAGGCAATGGCCTCGGGCAGCTGTTCAACGGTAAAAATCCCTCGTTCGGGCAGGGTGCTGCCCACCTCCTTGCCAGCAGCGCGCAAAACCGGCAACGCATGCTCCCCAAGCATCAGTATGCGGGCGGCAGCCCTGGACTCAAACACAATCAACATAAACAATCCCCCTACCATTAAGACAAAATCATCACAAGGCACCACCCAAGGCGTTCCCGCTCATGCAAGCTATTAATTATCTGCATGCGCAAATGGGATGCACGTCATGGCTCACCGACCTCAAGTTTATGCCTTTTTATACTTTATTTGTAGCTGCCTCACCAAACTGGTACTGGCCCAACCTGTGGGCCAGTGTCCCGTGCCTGCGCTCGGACCAGCCTGTGACAGTCAAAGCGCCCCCTGGCTAGCTGCCACTGCGGGCAATCCGGTCAATCTGATCAATGGCAACAAATATCTACAGCACACAGACAGTTATCCCTTATCCGGGGCGCCGCTGTTGTGGCTTGCACGTCATTACAACAGTATGGATAACCGTCCCACCGTGCTGGGTGCAGGCTGGGAGATACACTGGAATATACGTTTATATCCACAGCGTCAGCTCGTGGCCCTGAGCGATGGCCGCCACATCCCGTTCAAGGCCCACGCACTCAGTCACGAGACAGACCCCCGGGGAAATCATTACCGCCTGCAATTGGCAGAGCATAGAGAGCTTTGGTTTAACCACCAGGGCTATTTGACGCGCTGGCATGAGCCGGGACGAGGTACGCTCGACATCCAGCGGTACAGCTCCCGACACCCTGTACTGGCACACCAGATACAGACAATTACGAGCAATAATCAGCATCTGCGGTTTGAATACCAGACCCACCCTACCCTCCAGACACCGTTATTACACGCCATCACCGGCCCTTTCGGAACACTTTATTATCACCATGAGCTAGATGACTCTGGCCAGGCGGCCCGCCTGATACGCGTGCAGTACCCTGATGGCCGCAGACTTATTTATCATTACGAGCAGCCTCAATTTTTTCATGCGCTAACCGGTGTGTCCCTGCAATTTGCCCAGGACCTGCCGGCACAGCGTATGCATTATTGGTGGTATGATGCGCAAGGCCGTGCTTTTTTTTCTGCCCGCCAGCGGGGACAGCAGTGGATACGCATCGATTTTGAGCCCCTGACTACTACGCCAAAAAACACATCTGCAGCCGCCCGTTTGCAGCGCCAGGTATATAGCGCCCAGGGGCTCAGCCTATTTGAGTTCAGCCCCCATCAACAACAGTGGCGACTGACGGCCAGCCAAGGTGTGCCTTGTCCGGGCTGCCCACCGGTACCAATGCACCATGAGCACCGTGCCGAGGGACAGCATTTGAGCTGGAATCGAACCCATTGGCAGCATCGCTCCGATGGGCAGCGCATACTCGCACTCGAGGCAGAGCCCTGGCCCGAACTACAGTTGGAGTTTGGCCCTAACGGCGAGTTACAGGCCTGGCAAAGCAGCCTGACCGGACGCACCGAGTGGCAGCGCCACGCAGAACATCAGCGCCTGGAAATAAATTATGCCAATGGGGATAAAGCCCGTCTCTACCACGATATACAGCAACAACCGCAGCGGGTAGAGTTTCATGCTGCAGCCAGCAATCCAAACGAGGAAAATGCACCCGTTGTCATTGAGTTCACGGGTTTGGGCAGCACCAGGATACAGCTCACACATCCTCACGAAACCCAGTGGTGGAGAATTTCCAATCAACAAATTCAGCAGCGCGAGGTGCAACGCCATCTGACTACCTCCCAGGGAGAGATCCGCTGGCACTATCGGGAACAATTTACATACGATGATCACGGCCATATCATCGAGCATCAGCTCCCGGAAGGCGGGAGCTTGCGCTATGACTACGATGAAAACCAACAATTACGACAGATACAGTGGGATTCCGGTCAGGGTCGCCCGATCCCCGTCATTACCTATCTGGGTAAAGGGCTCTGGCAGCACCATAACCAAGTCTATAGCTACCATAGACAACAATCGAACGCTCAACAAAAGCTGATATTCACTGAGGATCAGCTACTCGCCGGGCACGGGCAGCACGAGGCCCCACCCCAGCAACTGCACTGGCAGTGGCAGGCAACCCCACAGCAATCCACCGCCCTTTCAGTCCAGCAGACTTTGCTCCATGATCGACATGGCCAGTTGGTCGGCGCCCAATCAAAGCCAAGCAAAGCAAAGGCATCCCCGCCCGACTTTTGGGCCTGGGATCGGCAGGGCCAAAACATTGCCCATAGCCGATACGATACCCCCGTGCAGAGCCGTCGGGATGCATCGGGGCTCATAAAGAGCATCCAGGGCGGCTATCTGGAGCGTCCCCGCACGCTACGCTATAACAGCCAACGCCGTCTGGCAGCAGTCTATGAACATGAAAAACTACTGGCCCGTTATCAACACGATGCTTTTGGCTATCGCATCCATGCTCATTATCCACAGGAGCAGCAACATCATTTTTATCTGTTCCAGCAACAACGTCTGGTCGCTGAATGGCAGGGCAGCGATACTGATCTCAACGCACTGACCACACAGCAACAAACGCATCCCATCACGCGACGCTACCTCTATCTACAGGATCAGGTTATCGCCATGATTGAATATGAGCCCGACGGTCCGGCGCTTTACGCCGTTCACAGCAATCTGATCGGGGCTCCGTTCATGGTCACCAACACGCAACAGGAAATCGTCTGGCAAGCCCTCTATGAGCCGCTGGGGCAGGCCGTAGTCCAACATGAGCAGATCACATTCAGACTGCGCTTCCCCGGCCAATATGAGGATCCCGCTACTGGCTGGCATGACAATGTGCTGCGCACCTACGATCCGCTCCTGGGCCATTATCTGGAGCCCGATCCCCTAGGCCCCATGCCCGGGCATCAGCCCCTGGGTTATGCACGACAACGCCCCTGGCAATTCATTGATCCACTGGGCTTGTTGCTGTTTGCATTTGATGGCACACGCTATGACGCCCGATTGCAAAGCAATGTCTGGCAACTCGGGCAGGCCTATGAGGGCAGCGCCTACTATCAACCGGGACCGGGCAATGCCTCTTATGTAGACTGGGATGCACTCACGGCCTGGAGTGCCAGCCAGATCATTCATACCCAATGGCAACACCTGCTCAATGAATTGCTTTGGCAGGAGGCAGGGCAACAGCTTGTCATCAATATCATCGGTTTTTCACGTGGCGCTGCGCTGGCGCGTCATTTTGCCAATCAAATCCTGGATGCCACCCAAGGACATTGGTTTTCCTTTACAGACGAATTCGGCAAACAATACGAGGGCTGTATCTCCCCCCATTTTATGGGGCTGTTTGACACAGTCGCCCAATTTGGCCTCCTAGGCTCTAATAATCATTTATATAATCTGAGCATTGCACCTGAATGGGCCTGGGTTGCCCATGCCGTAGCACTAAATGAGTATCGACCAATTTACCCTCTCTATGGCATTGATACCGATGCGCAGCGCGTGCAGGCAGGATTCATCGGCAATCACGGGGATTTGGGCGGAGGCCAATCCTATGTGGGTACCGCGACGGCGCAGGGGGATTTACACAAAATCCCTTTGGCCTGGATGGTCTGGCAGGCAAAAACCCTTGGACTGTCCTTTGCCCTGGAGGGGTTAGAGCAGGTGCAACAACCCATCCTCCATGATGCCCGCGCGCCTATGCTACGGTATCTGGCTACTGACAGGAATGTGCAGGAGGGGTTGCTTTCCACACCGCAGCGACTTCATCCGGAAATCGGGCAGGCCGTACGCAACGAGGTCGAGGCCCTGATCAAACGTTATGGTGATTGGCAGATCCGTCGTAGCCATGACGTGGGGACCGTTGATCTGGCAGACTATTATGCCTGGCTTGATGCTCGTTATGGCTGGCAACCGGGCAAAACTGCCGCTCCTGCCCTCGAGCACGGAAAGGAGCAATAATAGCCAATTCAAGTTATGATCTAGATTTTGACTTTCGCAAGACACATCTATGCTTTTACAGCAACAAGAAAAGCTTTCTGACATTATTCAACACGCCGTCGGGCAGCTTCTGCCCGATGCTGAGGTATCCATCCATCTGGAGCGGCCCAAGGTCGCAGCCCATGGAGACATGGCCACCAACATCGCCATGCAGCTAGCCCGTCCGGCCCGACGCAATCCCCGTGAGCTGGCACAATCCCTGGTCGAGCTGATTCAGGCACATCCGGACAGCGCCGAGCTGATCAGCAGTGCCGAGATTGCTGGCCCCGGGTTTATCAATTTCCGCCTGACTCAGCAGGCCCATCAGGCAGTAATTCACCATATTCATAGCCAGGGCGATGCCTTTGGTCGGCAGCCCCGACAAGACAAAAAGCTGATGGTCGAGTTTGTCTCGGCTAACCCCACAGGCCCTTTGCATGTGGGCCATGCCCGTCAGGCCGCACTTGGGGATGCCCTATGCCGTTTATATGAGACACAGGGATACGAGGTCTCCAGGGAGTTCTACTATAACGACGCCGGCAACCAAATCCATAACCTGGCGCTCAGTGTACAGGCGCGCGCCCGCGGCATCGAGCCCGAGGACCCGGAATTTCCGGCAGATGGCTACAAGGGCGATTATATTTTGGAAATTGCCCGTGCTTTTGTGGCTCGGGCAACGGTCTCGGCCAGTGATGGGGCACCGGTGACGGCCAGTGGGGATTTGGATGACCTGGACAATATCCGCCAATTTGCGGTGGTGTACCTGCGCAATGAACAAGACCTCGATCTCAAGGCCTTTGGTCTGGTTTTTGACAACTACTATCTAGAAAGCTCGTTATATACCAGTGGTCGTGTGGCGCAGGTAGTCGAGCGCCTGACCAAGGCCGGTCATACCTATGAAAAGGACGGTGCCCTGTGGTTACGTACCACTGAGCTGGGTACAGGTGATGACAAAGACCGGGTCATGCGCAAAAGTGATGGTCACTATACTTACTTTGTGCCTGATGTCGCCTATCATGTCACCAAGTGGCAACGCGGTTTTCATGACTGCATCAATATCCAGGGCACCGATCACCACGGCACAGTCGCCCGGGTGCGTGCCGGATTGCAGGGATTGGACTTGGGCATTCCAAAGGATTTTCCGGCTTATGTCCTGCATAGCATGGTCAAGGTCATGCGTGAGGGCCAGGAGGTCTCCATTTCCAAACGCGCAGGCAGTTATATCACCATGCGCGAGCTCATCGACTGGGTGGGCCGGGATGCGGTACGTTTTTTCCTGGTGCAGCGACGGGCAGACTCCGAGTTTGTCTTTGATATCGATCTGGCGCTGTCTCGTAGCGAGGAAAACCCTGTTTACTATGTTCAATATGCCCATGCCAGAATTTATTCTGTACTGCGACAATCCGGAGTCGGGCTTGAGCGCATCAGCCAGGCAGATACCGGTCCCTTGAATGCCGCTTCGGAACTGCAGCTTTTGCAGCGTTTGGCCGAGTTTCCAGCCATGATCCAGCAGGCGGCATACGATCTGGCACCCCACCAGGTGGCTTTCTGGCTGCGCGACTGTGCTGCAGATTTCCATGCCTGGTACAACCACGAGCGTTTACTAGTAGAGGACGAGCAGCTCAAATTGGCACGTCTGAGCCTGGCCTACGCCTGTGCCCAGGTCATCGCCAATGGACTGGGCCTGCTCGGCGTGAGCGCTCCAGAAAAGATGTAATACATTATGGCCAAAAGACGAAAACGTTCTTCCAAAACCCGTGGTGGGACCTTTACCGGTATTATCATCGGGCTCATTCTGGGGCTTGTGGCAGCGGTTGCAGTGGCCCTGTATGTCACCAAGGCACCGATGCCTTTTTATGACCGTGCCAGCAGGGAACCCAGCCAAATCATCCTGCCTGATGTGCGTGATGCGCCTGACCCAAATAGCCGGCTCCATGATCGACGGGCTGATTTGCCAGCAGATGTTCGCATCCCCGAGCCCACCCCCAAACAACAAGAGGATGAGTTAGGGCAGTTTATTGCAGGCTTGGACAGACTTGAATCCGTACCCAAGGGAAGCGAGCCCAAATCACCGGCCAGCCGGCCGGATGAACGCCAGGAGTCAGTGACGCCACCGACACCTGCTGCAGAAAGCACTACCCCGGACAAAGGCACCACTTATTTCTTGCAGGCCGGAGCCTTTCGTTCAGCGGATGACGCAGATATGGTCAAGGCCAAAATCCTGATGCTGGGACTCAATGCCACAGTACAGGTGGGCGATCTCGATGACGCCCCCATCAATCGCGTCCGCGTCGGTCCTTTCCGGGGTATTGATGAGATGAACAAGGCCCGTGAAACACTGGGCTCAGAGAAAATAGAAACCTCTGTCATCCGACAGTAGGGATTTTTTTCCTCTTTTATCAGTCTATAAAGAAAGCCTTTTTCTTTCACAACATTATTAGCAGAGATACCCACTATGAATGCGTTTTCCATTTTTTCCCGTTTTGCGGCAACCGCCACGTTGGCCGCCATGGCGCTGTTCAGCCCCCTGAGCATGGCTGCCGATTTGCCCGCTGAGTCCACCTTTGTGCGCCTGAATGAGGCCCAGCTCCCCGACAGTGCCGAGCAAACAGAAATTCTGGAGTTTTTTGCCTATAGCTGTCCCTACTGCGCGATGTTCAACCCCCATGTCGAAAAGTGGGCCGAGCGCTTGCCTGACAATGTCGTGCTCAAACGCGTACCCGTAGCCTTTAATGCAGGCATGGGCGATTTGCAGCGCATGTACTTTACACTTGAAGCCCTCAATCGTCTGGATTTGCATACGGCACTTTTCGATGCCCTGCACCAGGAAAAGCAGCGCCTCTTTGATGAAAAAGCGCTCACCCAGTGGGCTGTGGATCAAGGCGTGGATGAGGAGCAATTCACCCAGACCTTTAATTCCTTTGGGGTGCAGACCAAGGCCAATCGTGCAACCGAGCTGACACGCCAATATCAAATCGAAGGCACGCCTACACTGGCTATCGGCGGACAGTTTCTGACCTCACCAGCCATGGCCCAGGGCTATGAGCAGGCCATCAATACCGCACAGCAGCTACTTGACTATAGCCTCACCCCCTAATCATTGGTGCCCTGCGCAGGCGCAGGGCTTTTTACTGCCTATGCTTGCAAGGCTCGGGCACGCGCCTGTTGCAGGTCCTCTATCAGGGCCTGCGGGCTTTCCAGCCCCACCTGCAGACGCAGTAATTGCATCGAATCCCCCCACGGCCAATAGCTGTGTGGGGTCAGTGCCGGGGTATCAACCCACTGCACCAGACTTTCAAAGCCGCCCCAGGAAAAACCAATCCCGAAATACTGCAAGCCATCAACAAATGCCCGGGTCTGCGCGGGCGTCCAATCACAGGCGATGGACAACATGCCATTAGAGCCCTGTGCATCCCGTTGCCAAAGTGCATGTCCGGGGTCCTCTGGCCAGGCCGGATGAAAAATGCGCTGCACCTCTGGCCACAAGGCCAATTGCTCGCAAAGCTGCAATGCACT
>Ga0209487_1003256_pt1 | contig 12795 bp, 8 predicted proteins | sample Poulit2012_FD_187524 | JGI IMG/M metagenome (GOLD analysis project Ga0209487, IMG submission 187524) | Agricultural soil microbial communities from Georgia to study Nitrogen management - Poultry litter 2012 (SPAdes) (version 2) | ecosystem: Environmental > Terrestrial > Soil > Agricultural land... | reverse complement strand
AATACCGAAAAAGACAACGGCCCAACAAAACTTCGTAAAAGACTTCATCGAACTGCGCCGCAAAGTTGCGGCAGCAGGTTTCATGCGACGACGGTATGTGTACTACTGGTCAGCATTTATTGGTATCGCGGCCATCTATGTCGGCCTCGGATTCGCCTTCTTCGCGTTGGGCGACAGTTGGTGGCAACTCCTGGTAGCGGCGGGGCTCGCTATCACCTTGACGCAGACCGCGTTTTTGGGGCACGACGCGGCGCATATGCAGATATTCAAATCCGCGAAACGTAATGAGTGGGCCTCGCTCATATTGGCTAATTTGCTCGTGGGTCTGAGTTATGGCTGGTGGCAAAATAAGCATTCGCGCCATCACGCAAACCCAAACATTAAGGGCAAAGATCCCGACATCGAGATGGACGTCATCGTCTTTACCCCCGAGCAGGCTGAGAAGAGTAACGCGTTTTTGCGCTGGTGGTACCGGCGCCAGGGCTACATGTTCTTTCCGCTCGTGTGCCTCGAAGGAATCAATCTCCACGTCCAAAGCCTGCGCGGTCTACTACGCAAAGATGGCTCCAACCACCGGTGGATTGAACTCGTATTTTTGACCATTCGCATTGGCGGCGTAGTGTTCGCAGCGTTCTGGTTTTTGTCGCCGTTGATTGCGCTAGCGTTCCTGGCGGTGCAATTAGGCGTTTTTGGCTTCTATATGGGCTGCTCTTTCGCACCCAACCACAAGGGAATGGAGATTTTCCCCCAAGACATGAAACTCGACTTCATGTCGCGCCAAGTCTTAACATCGCGCAACATTAGCGGCAGCCATTTCAAGGATCTGCTCTTCGGCGGCCTCAACTACCAAATCGAACACCACCTGTTTCCGGCAATGCCGCGGATCGCGCTGCGCGAGGTTGCCCCCATCGTCAAAGCGTTCTGCGCTGAGCGAGGCGTTAAGTACACCGAGACCACGATGTTGCAGTCGTTCAAAATTGTGGTGGCCTATCTAAATCGGGTCGGTTTGGGCGAGCGCGACCCCTTCGATTGCCCCCTTGCGAACTCTTTGCGAATGACGCCCAGCAACTAGGCTCTGCGCGAACACGTTGTTCTCACCGGTAATCTAGGGTGCGTGCAAACTGCTCATGATGAAACTCACCGCGAATACGACCCGCACGCAATTGAGGAGCGCTGGCTCCCCGTCTGGGACGAAATAGAACCCTTCCGCGCGGGCGCCGGTGACGGCCGCCCAACCAAGTACGTTCTCGACATGTTCCCCTATCCTTCGGGGGATCTACACATGGGGCATGCCGAGGCCTACGCCCTAGGCGATGTGGTGGCGCGCTACTGGGTCCAGCGTGGCTACGACGTCCTGCACCCCATCGGATGGGACGCATTCGGCCTTCCGGCCGAGAACGCCGCGATTCAACGCGGCCAAGACCCGCGCGAGTGGACTCGAGCCAACATTGAGCAGCAAAAAGTTTCGATGCGCCGCTACGCGTGTTCCTTTGACTGGAGCCGAGTTCTTGCGACCTGCGAGCCGAATTACTACCACTGGAACCAGTGGCTGTTCCTCAAGATGTACGAAGAGGGGCTGGCTTATCGCAAGCCCTCTCTCGTGAACTGGTGCCCCACCGACCAGACGGTCCTTGCAAATGAGCAGGTCATTGACGGTCGTTGCGAGCGCTGCGACACGCCAGTAACGAAAAAGAAACTCACGCAGTGGTATCTGCGCATTACGGATTACGCGGACCGCCTGCTCAACGATCTGAGCGACCTCGAAGAGGCGTGGCCCCACAAAGTTGTCTCGATGCAGCGCAACTGGATTGGCCGCTCGACGGGCGCCGATGTGGACTTCAAAATTGAGGGACGCGACGAAGTAGTAACCATCTATACGACCCGCCCCGACACCCTGTACGGCGCGACCTTCTTCGTGGTTGCCGCCGACTCCGACCTTGCGGCTGAACTCGTGGAAGACGCCAACCCGGACGTGCGCGAGCAGTTCGAAAACTACCTCTCCGAGGTCAAACACACCACCGAAATTGACCGGCTTTCCACCGAACGGCAAAAGACGGGGATGTTCATTGACCGGTATGCGATCAACCCCGTGAACGGGGAGCGGCTGCCGATTTGGGTTTCAGATTACGTTTTAGCCGATTACGGGCACGGCGCGATCATGGCTGTTCCCGCCCATGACCAGCGCGACCTTGATTTCGCCCTCGCCTTCGACCTGCCCGTGCGCCTCGTGCTCGATGTGCGTGACGAAGACGGCAACCGCGTACCCGATCCCGCGACCTCGGGTCAGGCTGCGGACGGCGACGGCGCCCTGATCAATTCGGGGCCGATCGATGGGCTGCTTAAGGACGACGCGATCGCGGCAATCATCGAACAGCTCAGTGCCGATGGGGTCGGCAAGGCGGCCGTTAACTATCGGCTGCGCGACTGGTTGATTTCGCGCCAGCGCTACTGGGGCACACCGATCCCGATCGTGCACTGTGCGGAATGCGGGGAGGTTCCGGTTCCCGAAGACCAGTTGCCGATCGAACTGCCACCCGCTGCGGGTCTGGACTTAAAGCCGAAGGGAACATCCCCGCTGGGCGCTGCCAGTGACTGGGTGAATACCACCTGCCCCAAGTGCGATGGGCCCGCCAAACGCGACGCCGACACCATGGACACCTTCTTTGACTCGTCCTGGTACTTCCTGCGTTACCTATCACCCACCAGCACCGAGCACGCCTTCGACCCGGCCGAGGCCGAGCGCTGGGCGCCGGTCGATCAGTACGTGGGCGGTGTCGAGCACGCCATCTTGCATCTGCTGTACGCCCGGTTCTTCACCAAGGTCTTAAACGACATGGGGTATGTGAATTTCTCGGAACCGTTTAAGGCCCTGCTCAATCAGGGCATGGTTTTAATGGACGGCGCCAAGATGTCGAAGTCCAAGGGCAACCTCGTCGTCTTCTCCGATGAACTGGAAAAGCATGGCGCCGATGCGCTGCGCGTAACCATGTCTTTTGCGGGTCCGCCCGAAGATGACATTGACTGGGCGGACGTCTCGCCGACAGGATCGGCGAAGTTCCTCGCCCGCGCTTGGCGGGTCTCAAACGACGTGGCTTCAGACCCCGGCGTCGACTTTTCAACCGGCGACCGGGCCCTGCGCCAACTCACGCACCGCACGGTGCACGAGGCAGCCGAACAGATCGAATCGTTCCGCTTTAACGTCGTCGTCGCCCGCCTCATGCAACTCGTTAACGCCACTCGCAAGGTCATTGATTCGGGTGCCGGCGCGGCCGATCCGGCGGTGCGGGAAGCCGCTGAAGCAACGGCAATCTTGCTCTCGCTCTTTGGCCCCTACACCGCTGAGGACATGTGGGCGAACCTCGGGCATGAACCGACCGTATTTCGGGCAGGCTGGCCGACCGTCGACGAATCGTTACTCGTCGAAGATTCCGTGACCTGCGTCGTCCAGGTCGCTGGAAAACTCCGCGACCGGATCGAAGTTTCGCCCGACATTAGTGAGGCGGAACTGGAGGCGAAGGCACTGGCGAGCGACGCCGTCCAAAAGAGTCTTGATGGGCGCGGCGTGCGCAAGGTAATCGTGCGCGCTCCCCGCCTGGTCAACGTAGTACCGGCCTAGCCATGTCTTCCGCGCTCAATTCCCCGCCCGTGGCGGTCGTAACCGACTCGACCTCGGGGCTGTTGGGCGCGCCGCTACCGGCTCTCGATGGTGTGCACATCGTTCCGCTTGTCGTGCAGCGTGACGGTAAGGAATATCGCGAAAACGTTGATATAACGGGCGCGGAGGTATTGCAGGCGCTCCAAAACGGCGAGGTGTTCACCACCTCGCGTCCCGCTCCGGCCGAGTTCGCGCGCGTGTATGAGGAACTGGCCGAATCGGGGGCGCGGGCCGCGGTTTCGGTCCATATTTCCTCCGAGTTGTCGGGCACGTATGAGGCCGCGCTAATGGCCGCGAAAGACGCACCGATCCCTGTTGAAGTCGTTGATTCAAAAAGCGCCGGCATGGTGCTTGGTTTTGGTGCATATGCCGCGCTGGAGGCGATTCGCCGCGCCGGTGAGCGGGAGGATCCGGCCGCGATGGCGCGCGCATCAGCCGCGGTGGCGCGTGAGGTTTTCGACCGCGGAAGCGTGCTCTTTTATGTGGATACGCTCGATTATTTGCATCGAGGGGGTCGTATCGGGTCGGTTTCGGCCCTGTTGGGCACAGCCCTTTCGGTAAAACCGCTGCTCACAGTCGTTGACGGGCGCATCGAACTCAGCGAAAAAGTGCGCACCAGGCGACGGGCTTTGGAGCGGCTTGTGGCGCGCTCTATTGGCAGCGGCCGCAAAATTTTGGACGACGCCGCTCAGGTTGACGTAGCGATTCAGCACCTGGGTGCGCCGCGGGCGGCCGAAGAAGCGTTGCGCCAGGTGGAAGAGAAACTCGGGGAGTCTGTGCGGCTTGGAATTGTTTCCGATGCGGGTGCGGTTTTGGGCGCGCACGTGGGACCGGGTGTTGTGGGGGCGATCGTGACGCCAGTTATCCACAATAACTTGGCGGAATAACTATTAATCACGTCTTGCTAAGCGGCTTTTAGGGAGCACCGTTGCTTCTTAGGCTGCAAAGTTATGGTGCGCCTAGTTAACGACGAAGACCGCCGCGCTGTCTTACACAGACTCGAGCGCCACGGCGTGCGCGAGGGCCCCACACAGGATCCCGCGCAAAAACCCCGCATTTCGGCGCCGCTTGTGGCGGGGGTATTCGTGGTCTTGGGCGCGTGTTTGTTAGCCGTGTGGGCGCCGTGGCGGGCACAACCCGTGCCTGTGGATTTGCCAGCCGTGATCGAAGCCGGGGAGCGCAGTGAAGAGAGTGAAGGGGATGGCGCCGAGAGTTCGGGCGCCGTGGCGCCGGGGCAGGGGGCGGAAGAAACGGTCACTGTAAACGTGGTGGGTCGCGTTCGAGTGCCCGGCGTGCACACGTTGCCCGCTGGTGCGCGCGTAATAGATGCGATTGAAGCCGCCGGAGGCGCGCTTCCCGAAGCAGACTTAAGTCGCTTAAATTTGGCGCGAATAATGAGCGATGAGGAGTACTTAGCCGTATTGGCTCCCGATGAAGAGCCCGCCGAGTTATTGGCACCGCAGGTTTCTTCTGCAGGCGGCCCGAGCGGGAACCAGGGAGCGGATGCGCCGAGCGACGATCTTGTGAATTTGAATACTGCGAGCACAGAACAGTTGCAAGCACTGCCGGGTGTCGGCCCGGTGATGGCCGGCCGCATCATCACATGGCGTGAAGAAAACGACGGTTTTCGCAGCGTAGACGAACTGCACGAGGTCAGCGGTATCGGACCAAAGATCTTCGCCCAATTAGCGCCGCTGTTAACGATCTAAGGCAGGTGAGCAAACACAACGCGCGTCGCGACTTACGGTTAGTGCCGGCCGCTCTTGGCGCATGGTTGGGGGCTATCTGGGCAGTTGCGGCCCAGTTGATTCACGTGCGACTCGCGGCCCTTTTTGTCGCGGGAACCGCGCTGATTTTGGCGGTGGGGTGGTTGGCGGTGCGGCGCGCGGTGCCGCTTACGGCACGGATCTTTAAGAGAGTGGTACTGCTGATCATGCTCACGTGCGGCGTGGTGACAACCGTGCTCAGCGTGATTGCCGTGCACGAGGGGCGATGGCAAAACAGCACGCTGAGGGCGGCAGTTGTGGCCGAGGGCCGCGCGGTAGTAATTGGCCGGACGATCGCCGATGTCGAGGCAATGCCACAGGGCGCTGCCTCGTGGCAGGGGCAGCGGTGGCGCGTGACTTTTCGCGTAGAGGAAACGCAGTATCGAGGGCAGATCGATGAGTCGTCGGCGCGCGTCACCGTGATTGGCGGCGGCGAAATTGCCGATTTAGCGGCCGGAGAACTTGTCGAACTACGCGGGCGTCTGCGACCCACGTCCCGCAGTGATGACGCCAGGGCGCTCTTATTTGTTGACGCGCCGCCCCACCTGCTTGAGGATGCGCGGGGACCGTACGCACTGGGCGGACAGATCCGGGCACGCCTGAGGGCTGCGGCCGCGCCCTTGCCCGCGGCGGCGCGCGGCCTGATCCCGGCCATGGTGGTGGGCGATAGGTCGCAAATTAGTGGTGACCTGACTCAAGCCATGAAAGATGTTTCGTTGACGCACCTGACTGCAGTTTCGGGTGCTCACTGCACGCTCATTATTGGCGCCGCACTCGCACTCATTCGCGCGCCGCGCACGTGGCCGCGACGGTGGGCGCGCACGCTGCGCATGGGAGGCGCACTGATTGTGCTGGGTGGTTTTATGATCGCGACGGGCCCGCAGCCGTCAGTATTGCGCGCCGCCGTGATGGGCATCGTTGGCCTCTTGGGATTGCTGCGCGGGCGCCGCGCGCAGGCCCTGGCTGCGCTGGCCACGGCTGTAATTACTCTGCTGATAGTAGACCCATGGCTCGCTCGCAATATTGGGTTTTGCCTATCGGTATTGTCAACGGCCGCGATCATCTTGACTGCTGGGCCGCTATCCAACTTCTTCCAAGAGCGAAGCGTTCCGCGGCCCATTGCACTCGGCCTCGCGGTCAGTATCGCCGCTCAAACTGCGTGTTTGCCGCTGCTGTTGCTTATTGATCCGCGATTACCGGTTTATGCGGTGCCGGCCAATCTTCTGGCGGGTCCGGTCTTCCCATTCGTCTCGCTGCCGGGCGTGTTTGGACTGGTGCTGACGCTTATCTTTCCACCGCTCGCGTCCCTGTTCCTATGGCTCGCAGCGGGTCCCGCACACGTAATCGCCTGGATTGCGCGGGGGTTGGCGGCGCTCCCCGGGGCGACTGTGGCGTGGCCCCCGCCGCCCGGTTTTTGGTGGCTCGTTGGGGCAGCAGCGGTGTTCGGCATCAGTGTCTGGTTTTTCCGGCGCAGTTTCGCCAGACACAGGCGGTATGTGGCAGCGCTGGTGATGTGTACCTGTCTCGTGATTAGCGTGATCACTCATACGGGGGTTGGCTCCCAACTGCGCCGCCATGCGGGAATGGGCGATCCGCGTTCAGACTGGATTGCGATTCAGTGTGACGTGGGCCAGGGTGATGCACTTTTGCTGCGCTCGCATTTGGACTCCGTAGTCATGATTGACGTGGGCCCGCCCGGGCCAGCAGCGAAAGACTGCCTCGCGGATGCGGGCGTCGACAAACTTGATGCACTGGTTTTGACGCATTGGCACCTGGACCATGTGGGCGGCCTCGAGCAGGTGCTCGAATTCGCGGACGTGCGCTCCGTGCTAATACCTGCCTGGGATGAGCCGCGCATGACGGCAATTCCCGCGGAGACGCTATTGGCGGAATACCGCTTGGAACCGATGAAAGCGATCGCGTCGTCTGGAACGGCCAGCAAGGAGTTGGAGTTGCCCGGCATTAGCGGGCTCATCATCTGGCCGACCGATCGGGCGCTCGGTCTGATGCCGACCGGCGCCGTGGACGGCACGAGCGTTAACGATTTGTCCACCGTCTTGCTCCTTCACATCGAGACCCGCCACGATGCGGTGCAGGTATTGGCCTTGGGTGATGTCGAAGAGGCCGGTCAACGCGGCGTATTGGCGCAACTGCGAGAACACGGATTGAGCGGGCCCGTCGACCTAGTGAAAATCGCCCATCACGGTTCTGCGCGACAATCCGGCCCCTTGGCCGACTTCACACGCCCGCGAGCCGCATTTATTGGTGTGGGAGCCGATAATGATTATGGTCACCCGGCTCCTTCGGCTCTGCAGATGTATGCGCGGACGGGAGCGGAAATATTCACCACGGATCGTAATGGCACTATCACCCTGATCACCAAAGGGGAAACTGGTTTGGGCCTGCTTGCAGAAACCGTTCCTTGACATCGGGGCGGGTTCTAAAATTGCGGTCGGAGTGTGTAGAGTACATCAAGTCTGATACCGCCAATGGTGCCCCACGCCAGCCCCGGTAGCAGGCAGCCGCCCTCACGGCAATGTTCCCCAATCGCTTCGGCGAGAAGTACAGAGAGATCTATTCGTGGCAAATATTAAGTCCCAGATCAAGCGCAACAAGACCAATGAGAAGTCTCGTCAGCGCAACCTGGCAGTGAAGTCCGAAATGCGCACCTACGTTCGCCGCGTGCGTGAGGCAGTCGCTGCCGGCAATAAGGAAGATGCTGCCGCGGCACTGCAGGCTGCTTCGCAAAAATTGGATAAGGCTGCCGCCAAGGGCGTCATCCACCAAAACCAGGCTGCAAACCGCAAGTCTGCCTTGGCTAAGGCAGTCAACGCGCTTTAAGTTCGAGTTTTCCCAACTGGGCCGGAACTTCGCGGTTCCGGCCCAGTTTTTTATGCGCCCGGGTTTTTATGTGCCAGCGACGCTGAATTCGGGTTTCGTGGCTCTCAGTTGCGCAATGCGGAACTTTTACCCGTGAACTTGGTGCCTCACCGAGTATTGCGGAGGTTTTACCGGCTTCTACGGCGTCCCAGGCCACAGTGCGGAGACTTCACCCTGAAAAGTCGGAGTTTTACCTCCGCAATAATCCGAAAGCCGCCATGAAATCCAGTGAAGTTTCCGCATTGCGTCAGCCCGCAGCGTCGTTAACTCCTGAATTCCCGCCCGTGAAAGTCCACGATCCGCAGTACGGCTCGCTCGACAGCAAAAACCGGGTCGCGGCTGAGCCCCTTTACTTCCGCATCGGCCTGCGCGAGCGCAGAAATAGCGCACGCGATTCCGTCGGGTGACCAGCCGCGCAGCTCCTTGCGTGCTCGCTCAACCTGCCAGGGCGCCATTGACAACTCTCGAGCGCTCAAACCTCGCGAGCGCGCGGCTGCTACCTTCGCTAGACCCCGCATTTTCATCGCAAGTGCGGCCACGATCGGCACGGGATCAGCGCCTGTGGCCAGTGCGTGGCGCAAACTCACGAGCGCCTCGCCGCGGCGGCCGGCCGCCACCGCATCAGCCACCCTGAAAGCGTTGGCTTCAACCCGCCCGCCGTAATATTTATCAACCATCTCGGCAGTGACAGTCCCTGCCGTATCGGCTACGAGTTGGGCACACGCAGAAGCGAGTTCGCGCAAATCATTACCGAGCGCATCCACGAGTGCCCGCACGGCAGAAGCGTCAACGCGGCGCCGGGCCCGGCGAAACTCGGCTTGCACGAAATCTGCTTTATCGGAATCTCGCTTAATGGCATCGCAGATCACTACCGGGTGCTGCGCCTTTTTCACGGCATCAAGAAGGCGTTTCCCGCGCACGCCGCCCCCGTGGCGCAGCACGAGCCACACGTCCTCGGCGGGGCTTTGTACATATTCAGTCGCCTCGGAGAGGAAGTCATCGTTAGTTTGTTCGACTCCCGCCACGACAACGAGTTTTTGTTCACCAAACAGCGAGGGACTCGCGAGCATTTCGAGGCGGCCGCGCTCATAACCGGCCGCCTCCAGGTGGGTGACTTCAACGCTCGGATCGGTCTCGTGTGCCAAATCAGAAATGAGTCGCGCGGCGCGGTCCGCCAGCAGATCTTCGGGCCCGCTGAGCAAAACAACGGGAGCGAGCGGCGCCTCGGTCCATTGCAGCCCGCTGCTGGCACGTTTTGCCGTACTCATTGCGGCTCCAAGATCAGGCGCATGCCCACGTGTGTTTCGGCAAAACCCAACTGCTTATAAAACCGCTGTGCATCGCGCCGGCGGGCGTCTGAAGTCAGTTGCACCAACCCGCATCCGCGCGCCTTGGCTCTCTCGATCGCCTCAGTCAGGAGATGGGTGCCCAAGCCCATCCCGCGCGCCGCGCGCGCAACACGCACCGCTTCAATTTGCGCTCGCTCGCTTCCCATTCGCGATAAGCCGGGAAGATAGGTGATCTGCAGCGTAGCGAGCACCTCTTCATTTTGGACGGCGACGAGCAGTTCCGTACGCGGATCCGCCTCGATCGCGGCGAAAGCGTCTATATACGGGGCCGGAAGCGGATCGGATAGATCTTCGCGCAGCGCAGAAATCTCGTCATCGGCGATGAGTTCGACTATCGCCCGGATATCTTCGCGCCGAGCTTGGCGCATTTCGATGCCGCCAAATTGGCCGAGATTCGGCTCGGAAGTTTTTGGATTGGAACTGGGAGGTTCGCTACTCACGGGTCTAATCTTAGTGACTGGCGCCGACATCGATCGCACCCACAGCACTGAAACGCAAGTTTGCGGCAGCGACCGGGCACGGGACTTCAATCAAGACGTGGGATGATAGGCGCGGTCCAGTTTCGTCTAGCAGGATGAGTAAGTGTCGAGCCCTAAGCCTCACGCCCCGGCAGCAACGCCGATCGAGCAGATCCGCAATTTCTGCATCATCGCTCACATCGACCACGGTAAGTCGACGTTGGCGGACCGCATGCTGCAAATGACCGGCGTGGTTGAAGATCGCGTAATGCGCGCCCAGTTCCTTGATCGTATGGATATTGAGCGCGAGCGCGGCATCACGATTAAGTCTCAAGCCGTTCGCATGCCGTGGGCTACGAACGATGAGATGTACACCCTCAACATGATTGACACGCCCGGCCACGTGGACTTCACCTACGAGGTTTCGCGTTCGCTCGCCGCCTGCGAGGGAGCGCTTCTATTAGTAGATGCAGCGCAGGGCATTGAGGCGCAAACGCTCGCGAACCTGTATCTCGCACTGGAAAATGACCTGACCATCATTCCCGTGCTCAACAAGATCGATTTGCCGGCCGCTCAACCCGAGAGATTCGCTGAAGAACTCGCGGGTTTGATCGGTGTCGAACCCGATGATTGCCTCCAGGTATCGGGCAAAACCGGGCAGGGCGTCCAAGAACTGCTCGATCGGATCGTGGCAGAAATTCCCCCACCGCACGGCGATCCGCAGGCACCCGCCCGCGCGATGATTTTCGACTCCATCTATGACACGTTCCGCGGTGTGGTCACCTACGTGCGGGTCGTAGACGGCGAACTTAAGCCCCGCGAACGCATCGAAATGATGTCAACGCATGCCAACAGTGAACTGCTTGAAATCGGTGTCATCTCACCCGATTACGTGCCCTCTGACGGCCTCGGAGTGGGCGAAGTTGGATACCTCATTACGGGCGTAAAAGACGTGCGCCAATCCCGCGTTGGAGACACGGTGACCGCGCGCGATAACCCCGCGCTAGAAGCGCTGGGCGGCTATCGGGATCCGAAACCCATGGTGTTTTCGGGGCTCTTTCCGATCGACGGCTCAGACTATCCCGTTCTGCGTGATGCCCTCGACCGCCTGAAACTCAACGATGCCGCTTTGGTGTTCGAGCCGGAAACCTCGGTGGCTCTCGGGTTTGGTTTCCGATGCGGATTCCTCGGTCTACTTCACCTGGAAATTGTGCGCGAACGACTGGAGCGGGAATTTGATCTGGACCTGATTTCGACCGCTCCCAACGTCATTTACGAGGTGACGATGGAGGACGGCTCGCAGTACACGGTCACCAACCCCTCGGAGTTTCCCGAGGGCAAAGTCGATCACGTGATGGAGCCGATGGTGCGCGCCACGATTTTGGTGCCCTCAGAATTCATCGGTCCCGTCATGGAACTGTGCCAGGAGCGGCGCGGCTCGATGAAGGGTATGGATTATCTTTCCGAAGAGCGGGTCGAAATCCGCTACGAGTTGCCCCTCGCCGAGATAGTTTTCGACTTCTTCGACCAGCTCAAGTCTCGCACCCGCGGCTATGCCTCTCTCGATTACGAGCCCGAGGGTGACCAGGCCTCAGACTTGGTCAAGGTTGATGTGCTGCTGCAGGGAGAGCGCGTTGACGCGTTCAGCGCGATCGTCCATAAGGACAAGGCTTATGCTTACGGCCTCATGATGGTGGGCCGGTTGCGCGAGTTGATTCCCCGCCAGCAGTTTGAAGTGCCCGTCCAGGCCGCGATCGGTTCGCGCATCATCGCGCGTGAGACCGTGCGGGCAATCCGCAAGGACGTCCTTGCCAAGTGTTACGGCGGCGATATTTCTCGTAAGCGCAAACTGCTCGAACGGCAAAAAGAAGGCAAGAAGCGCATGAAAACGATCGGCCGCGTCGAGGTACCGCAAGAGGCATTCATTGCCGCGTTGTCCTCCGATGCCGATGAGCCCAAGGACTCCAAGGCGAAGAAATGATTGGCCGCAAGCCGGTCGATTTCCACCTGCCCGCTTCGGTGTGTCAGGGCGCGCAAGACCGCCCATTTGGTATTTACCTGCACGTACCGTTTTGTGCGGTGCGCTGCGGGTACTGCGATTTTAATACGTACACGGCTGCGGAACTCGGCGGTGGCGGTTCGCGCGCGGAATATCCGGAAAATGCGCGGCGCGAAATCACGTTCGCAGTTCACACAATGCGGGAGCGTGGCCTTCTCGAGCGCCCAGTGTCCACGCTGTTTTTCGGTGGCGGCACGCCCACGCTCTTGCCCGCCGATGCCCTAATCGAAATGAAAAAGGCGGTCGAACAGGCGTGGGGGCTGGCGCCCGAGGCCGAAGTGACCACCGAGGCGAATCCGGACTCTGTGACCCGCGCGAGCCTTGAACGGCTTGCCGCTGCGGGCTTTACGCGGGTCTCCTTCGGCATGCAATCGGCCGTGCCCCGCGTGCTGGCCACCCTGGATCGCACGCATGATCCCGCGCGGATTCCGACTGTGGTGCAGTGGGCAAAGGAAGCGGGCTTGCAGGTCTCCCTCGATCTGATCTACGGCACGCCGGGGGAGACGATCGCCGACTGGCGCGCCTCCGTTTCGACCGCTCTTTCCTGCGAACCGGATCACATTTCCGCTTATTCGCTCGTGATCGAAGAGGGCACAAAAATGGCCGCCCAGGTACGGCGCGGTCACCT
>Ga0209487_1003255_pt1 | contig 12797 bp, 10 predicted proteins | sample Poulit2012_FD_187524 | JGI IMG/M metagenome (GOLD analysis project Ga0209487, IMG submission 187524) | Agricultural soil microbial communities from Georgia to study Nitrogen management - Poultry litter 2012 (SPAdes) (version 2) | ecosystem: Environmental > Terrestrial > Soil > Agricultural land... | reverse complement strand
TTTATTCGTAACATGAAGCACTTGCAAACCTGGTTCTAAAATTTCCATTGAAACTACTTCATCATCATCACGTAAAGAAATACCACGTACTCCAGCAGCTGTTCGGCCCATTGAACGAACTTGTTTTTCCTCGAAACGAATCAAATAGCCTTGCTTTGTTGCAATCATAATGTGTTTATGCCCATCTGTTAACCGCACGGAAATTAATTCATCATCTTCACGTAATCCAACGGCAATTAGCCCACCTCTACGAATATTAGCAAATTGTGATAATGGTGAACGCTTTGAAATACCATGTTTCGTTGTAAAGAATAAATACCAATCTTCATTAAATTCATCAACTGTAATAACAGCGTTGATCCATTCATCTTTTTCTATTTGCAATAAATTAATAATTGGAATACCTTTAGCTGTTCGGTTATATTCTGGTATTTCAAACCCTCTTGCACGATAGACCTTTCCTTTATTTGTAAAGAACAGTACTGTTGAATGAGTGGAAGTTGATATTAGATGTTCTACAAAATCATCTTCATTTGTACCCATTCCTTGAATACCACGTCCACCGCGATTTTGTGTACGATATGTTGTTGAAGGTAGTCTCTTAATATACCCTTGATGTGTTAGGGTTATAATGATATTCTCTTCTGGAATTAAATCCTCATCTTCAAAAAAGTCAGCGCCACCAAGGACAATTTCTGTGCGTCTTTCGTCATTATAACGTTCCTTAACTTCTAGCAATTCTTCTCTAATAATTTCTAATACTTTTTCATGATCAGCTAAAATAGCTTTATATTCACTAATTAATTGTAATAGCTCTTTGTACTCTTCTTCTATTTTTTCGCGTTCTAATCCCGTTAGACGCTGTAATCGCATATCTAAGATCGCTTGTGCTTGTTTTTCAGATAAACTAAAACGCTCAATTAATCCAGTTCTAGCAACTTCTGCTGTAGATGAATTTCGAATAAGCGAAATGACTTCATCAAGATGGTCTAAAGCAATTCTCAAACCTTCCAAAATATGAGCACGTGCTTCCGCTCTTCTTAATTCAAAGGCAGTTCTGCGTTCTATAATCTCTACTTGATGATCTAAATAATGTTGTAAACATTCTTTTAATGTTAATACTTTCGGTTGACCATCAACTAGAGCAAGCATATTTATACCAAAAGTTGTTTGTAATGCAGTATATTTATATAAATTATTTAAAACAACATTAGCATTGGCATCTCTACGTAATGCTATGACGATCCGCATACCTTCACGATCTGATTCATCACGTAAATCTGTAATTCCTTCTACTCTTTTATCGCGTACTAGTTCAGCAATTTTCTCAATTAATTTCGCCTTATTTACCTGGTAAGGCAGTTCATTGACAATAATCGTTGACGAACCATTTTTATTTTCTTCTATAGTTACCTCTGCTCGAATGGTTATTGAGCCACGTCCTGTTTCATATGCACGACGGATACCACTTTTCCCTAAAATATTTGCTGCCGTTGGGAAATCTGGTCCATAAATATAATTTTCCATTAACTCATCAACTGTTATATCAGGGTCTTTACTCACTGCTAAAACAGCATCAATTGTTTCACCAAGATTATGTGGTGGAATATTTGTAGCCATTCCAACAGCAATTCCTGATGAACCATTAACAAGTAAATTTGGATAACGAGAAGGAAAAACAACTGGTTCTCTTTCTGATGCATCATAGTTATCGCGATAATCAATTGTATCTTTATTAATATCTCTTAATAATTCCATAGAAAGTTTTGCCATTCTCGCTTCTGTATAACGCATTGCAGCTGCTTGGTCACCATCAACAGATCCAAAGTTACCATGGCCATCAACAAGTAAATATCTATGACTGAAATCTTGAGCCATCCTAACCATTGCTTCGTATACTGCCGAATCACCATGTGGGTGATATTTACCAATAACTTCACCAACTATACGGGCAGATTTTTTATAAGCTTTATCTGAGTACATTCCCAAATCATGCATTGCATACAAAATTCTTCTATGAACTGGTTTTAAACCATCACGAACATCTGGTAATGCACGTGAAACAATAACACTCATCGCATAATCGAGAAAAGATGTTTCCATTTCATCACTTATATTAATTTCTTCAACATTTGAACGTTTTTCATCCACTATTAAAGTACCTCCTGCTCATTAGAAAACTTTAAATTCTACCTTTCTGTACAAGGTACTTCAGAAATCACTTCATAATTACCAAGATTCTTTATACAGATAAAGAAAGTTAAATATCAGTATTATGAAATTAAATACCTTTCATTAAATATCTAAATTTTGTACATATTGTGCATTTTCTTCTATAAAGTTTCTTCTAGGTTCTACTCTGTCACCCATTAAAACATTAAAGATTTGATCAGCTTCAATAGCATCCTTTAGTTTTACCTGAAGTAATGTTCGAGATTCGGGATCCATTGTTGTTTCCCATAACTGTGTAGCATCCATTTCTCCAAGTCCCTTATAACGCTGTAAGACAGGTTTTGGAGATTCTGGAAGGCCAGCTAACTTCTCCTCTAATTCATCATCAGTATACGTATAATAGATTGCTCTACCTTGTTTAATTTGAAACAATGGTGGTTGAGCAATATAAATATAACCATGTTCAATAAGAGGTCGCATAAATCGATAGAAAAATGTTAATAGTAATGTACGAATATGGGCACCATCAACATCAGCATCGGTCATAATAACAACTTTATGATAACGCGCTTTTGTTATATCAAATTCTTCACCGATTCCGGTACCTAGGGCAGTAATCATCATTCTGATTTCTTCATTTCCTAAAATTCTATCTAAACGAGCTTTTTCAACATTTAATATTTTCCCACGTAAAGGTAAAATTGCCTGAAAATGACGATCACGCCCTTGCTTCGCGGAACCACCTGCAGAGTTACCCTCAACGATATACAACTCACTAATTGATGGGTCTTTCGATGAACAATCCGATAATTTTCCAGGCAAGTTTGAGATTTCTAAGGCACTTTTTCTCCTTGTTAATTCACGAGCTTGTCTTGCAGCAATACGGGCACGTGATGCCATTAATCCCTTTTCAACAATTTGTCTTCCTACTGTAGGGTTTTCTAGAAGGAATTTTGAAAATTCAGCACTAAATACAGAATCTGTAACTGTACGTACCTCACTATTACCAAGTTTTGTTTTGGTTTGTCCTTCAAATTGTGGATCTGTATGTTTAATAGATACGATGGCTGTCATACCTTCGCGAACATCATCACCTGTTAAATTTGAGTCTTCTTCATTGAATAAATTACTTCTTCTTGCATAATCGTTGATCACTCTTGTTAATGCTGTTCTAAATCCAAATTCATGTGTTCCACCTTCATGTGTATGGATATTATTAGCAAATGAATAAAGATTACTAGCATAGCCATCATTATATTGAATGGCTATTTCTACAGAAATATCTTGATCTTCACCTTCTGCGTAAATTGGTTCATGTAAAACTTCTTTTGTTCGATTCATATACTCTACATATGATCGAATTCCACCTTCGTAATAATATTGAATTGGTTCTTCATCAGTTCGCTTATCTTCAAAAGTAATCGTTAATTTCTTATTTAAAAATGCCAATTCACGTAATCGATTTTTTAATATCTCAGCATCAAAGATAGTTGTTTCCGTAAATATATCTGGATCTGGCTTAAAATTAATAATTGTCCCTGTAATATCAGTATCACCAATAATTTTAATATCTCCTTGGGTAATACCTTTTTTAAATGACAGATAATGAATCTTTCCATCACGGTGAACAGATACCTCTAATGAAATGGATAAGGCATTAACAACAGCTGCACCTACACCATGTAATCCACCTGAGACTTTATAACCTCCACCACCAAATTTCCCACCTGCATGTAGAACTGTTAAGATTAATTCTACTGCCGGCAATCCACTATCCTCATGTGTACCAACAGGAATTCCACGACCATTGTCCTTTACTGTTATACTATTATCTTTTTCAATAATAACTTGAATATGATCACAATATCCTGCTAATGCTTCATCAATACTATTATCTGTGATTTCCCAAACAAGGTGATGCAATCCTTTTTCACCAGTTGACCCAATATACATACTAGGTCGTTTTCTAACAGCATCAAGACCTTCAAGTATTTGAATTTGATCAGCATCATATGCTTGTTCGTTTGTAATTTCTTCCATTGACATTGCTTCACCCACATTCCATATACTTTAATCCAATTTATAACTTAATCATTTTGTCTTACCTAAGATTCAATTTTATTTATCCCAGAAAACACACTTGATCTTTTTTTTAATGTTAGTACAGATAAAGAACTTAAATAAATTAAATCGTTAGTAATGACGATTGATTTTGCCATTTTTTCTACACCAATTACTTTTGATTGTTTTCGTTTATTTTTTATCAATTCTTCTACAATTGACGATGACTCAGTTGCTGTTTGATCTATAATTAATATGATTTCTCTAGAACGAACTGTATGATTATCTCCTATATTAATAAACATTGTATTCCCCCATGACTTTAATGAATTTCATAATACCTATTTATTGCTATACCAACCCAATATGTAATTATATTAATTCATTTAAAACTACACATTGATTGGCTTAGCCAGTTTTGGTAATTATGCAATTCATTCACGTGACAATTGTTCCATTTTCCACTCGAAATAGTTCCGCTTTTTGTAATGTTTCATGATGTATTCCATCAACACTTGGGGTAGATACAAAAGTTTGAACTTTTCCTTGAATTGAACTTAATAAATGTGATTGTCTATAATCGTCCAATTCACTTAAAACATCATCAAGCAATAAAATAGGGTATTCACCTATTTCATTATAAATTAAATCTATCTCCGCCAACTTAATAGATAATGAAGTTGTTCTTTGTTGGCCTTGTGATCCAAAAATTTTTACATCTTTATTATTAATATAAAATGTTAAATCATCTCGGTGTGGACCAATTAATGTTGTTCCTCTATCAATTTCATTTTGTTGAATGGTTTCGAATCTTTCTAGATAGATTGTCTCTATTTTTTCCTTTGTTGTATCTTCTGATACGTCGACAGAAGGATTATATATTATTTCTAATTGCTCGAGTTGACGACTAATTTCATAGTGAATGGGAATTGCCCATTTACGTAGTAATTTTAAAAAGAAAAATCTCCTTTGTAACAAAATTGTTGCATGTTCAACAAGCTGTTCTGTTAATACTTGCAAAATGATTAACTGGTCTTGCTTTTTCCCTCGTAATTGAATCTGTTTTAATAAGCGGTTCCGTTGTTTCAATACTTTTTGATATTGTCCTAAATGATAAATATACCGTGGTTGAATCTGTCCAAGCTCCATATCAATAAAACGTCTGCGAATCTGCGGTGCACCTTTGACAAGGGTTAAATCCTCTGGTGCAAACATAACAACGTTCAAAGCACCAATATAATCGCTTAAACGTTGTTGTTCAATCCTATTCATCTTTGCTTTTTTTCCTAAATTTGAAATAATAATTTCCAATGGAATAACTCTATTTTTTTTCTCTATCATACCTTCTATTTTAGCATATTCCTTCTCCCACTGGATAAGCTCTTTTTCCCGTGGTGTCCGATAAGATCTTGTAAAGGCTAATACATATATTGCTTCCATTAAATTCGTTTTTCCTTGTGCATTTTCACCTATAATAACATTTATTTTATTATTAAAAGAAATATCAAGATCATCATAATTTCGATAATTTTTTAATTTTAATTGTTCGATATGCATACTATTCCTCTTTTTTATTGCTGCATAGATCTATTAACTATTTAATATAAAACTGACTAAATATTTTATTTGTTATTTTCCCCTATCACTTTATATGTACCGAGTTGTTCAATTTTTACAATATCATCAACATAAAGTTTACGTCCCCGTCGATGCTCTACTTCATTATTAACAAGCACTCCTTGATCATTTAAAAATGCTTTAATCATTCCACCTGAATCAAAAATATTCGCAAGTTTTATAAATTGACCCAAAGTAATATACGATGTACTAATTTGAATTTCCTCGTATTTATCATTCATTATTTTCACCAAATTCCTTTAACAATTATACTATATTTTATTGTATATTGCTTAAAAACGCCTTCCCTTCAATTTTACTAAAGATTTAAGCTTATGGGAAGGGAATACCATTAATTGTTTTAAAAACGCTTATATAGTGTTTAAAACGCCTTTTAATTTACTGCCATATTTAATAAACTATTTTGAAAATTTAATATGATCAAAAACATTTACTATTTATTAAAATGAATTTTATAATTATATTAAACAACCACTTTCCTACAAAATGTAGTTAAAAATGTTTTTAATAAACTACACGTTATAGAAAAGTGGTGATGTGATTGAATTATTGTATTGAGTTATTTGATAAGTATCATAATACGTATAGGAAAACATGAAATTTTTTCCACTAACTAACAGATATAAAAACAGAGCAAATTTATTTAAAATGTTCTGACAGGTGTAATCAACTGGATAATCTTTTCCCCGTTTGTTGGTCTAATTACAAAAGGTCGCATTGCTCCTGTGAAATCGATGGTAATTTCTTCGCTTTCTATCGCTCTTAGTGCGTCTAACATATATTTTGCACTAAACGATATTTTTAATTCTTCACCTTGCATATCTTGAATCGATATTTCTTCAGCTACTTGACCAACTTCTGGTGAATTACTTGTTATTTCTATAACTTTATTTTCTTTTGTTGTTAGTTTAACAACATTATTTTGTTCTTCTTTAGCAAGTAACGATGCACGATCAATTGTTTGAATTAACTCTCTTGTTTTGGCGTATAAAGTTGTTTGTCCCTCATCTGGTATGAGTCTTGATGTTTCTGGGTAATTTCCATCTAATAATCGTGATAAGAAATATAAATGCTTTGTTCGAAATAAGATTAAATTATTTGTTGCACTAATTTCTATTGTATCTTCTGTATCATTTAAAATTTTATATAATTCATTTAAGCTTTTTCCAGGAATAACAATATTAGATAATTCCAAATTTACATCCTCTAAATATATTTCTTTTGAAGCTAGACGGTGACTATCTGTAGCGGTAAAATTTAAAATTGAATTTTCAAGACTAATTTTTACACCTGTTAAAATAGGTCTTGTTTCCATTGTAGAAATAGCAAATACAGTTTGATGAATTAATCCCTTTAATACAGTTGTATCAATTTCAAAGCTATCTTCAACTTGTAGTTTAGGTAGTTGTGGATATTCATCTGCATCTTGTCCATTCAAATTAAATTCTGCATTTCCAGAACGGATAGTTACATTTAAATTTGAATCTGTAGAAATTTCAACTGTTTTTTCAGGTAATTTTCTAATAATATCTGGGAAGTAACGTGCCTGTATAACAACACTTCCATCTTCAATTTCTTCTACATAAATCATTCCATTTTCTTCTGCTGGCGTATATGACTCAATTGAAATATCAGAATCGCTTCCAGTTAGTGTTATACCATGTTGATTCACTTCAATTTTAATACCAGTTAATATAGGAATGGCTGCACGAGCAGATATTGCTTTCATAACGTCTTGAATACTTGCCATTAATTTGTCCCGTTGAATAATGAATCTCATTATTAATTTCCTCCTAAATGAGTATGCGAATTTTTTAATTATTAAATGACATTTTATATATATATCTTTAAAAATATAGTAATAATAGTAGTAATACCTGTTAATATGTGGATAAGGGTGTTTGATCGAGCAATAACTTAGTTATGCACATGTTGATAATTTGTTTATAACTAAAGTTTTTTATTAACATAATCCAGAATAATATTTATAAGGATATGCTTAAAAACTTTTCAGTTGTTCTATTATTTCTTCAATTTCTTTTTCAAAGTCAGCATCTTTTTCAATCATTTCGGATATTTTATCAAATGCATGAATAACAGTCGTATGGTCACGACCACCAAATTCGTCGCCAATCTTTGGTAAAGATAAATCGGTTAGTTGTCTTGATAAGTACATAGCAATTTGTCTAGGGAAGGCGATAGATCTTGTCCGTTTCTTGGCTGCAAAATCAGTTAATTTTATTTCATATTTTTTACTAATTAACTCTTGAATGGCCTGTATTGTAATAGCTTTAGGTTTTCGATTAGGAATAATATCAACTAAGGCGTCAGCAGCTAGTGAAGCATCAATGTCTTGATTTACTAATGAAGAATAGGCAACAACCCTTATTAATGCACCTTCAAGTTCACGTATGTTTGTATCAATCTGATTAGCTATATAAAGCATCACTTCACTTGGGATATCTAGCCCTTCAGCCTTAGCTTTTTTATTTAAAATTGCAATTCTAGTTTCTAAATCTGGCGGAGTTATATCCGTAATTAATCCCCATTCAAATCTTGAGCGTAAACGATCCTCAAGTGTTGGGATTTCTTTTGGTGGACGGTCACTCGAAATTATAATTTGTTTATTTTCTTCATGTAATGTATTAAAAGTATGGAAAAATTCCTCTTGTGTCTGTTCTTTTCCAGCAAGAAATTGAATATCATCTATTAATAAAACATCTACATTTCGATATTTATTTCTAAAATTACCTGCTTTATTATCCATAATTGCATTAATAAATTCATTTGTAAATTTTTCAGAAGATAAATATAAAACGGATGCATCTGGATTATGTTCCTGAACATAGTGACCAATAGCATGCATTAAGTGCGTTTTTCCTAATCCAACACCACCATAAATAAATAGAGGATTATATGCTTTAGCAGGTGCTTCGGCAACTGCTAAAGAAGCAGCATGTGCAAAACGGTTTCCTGCACCAATAACAAAGGAATCAAATGTATATTTAGGGTTTAACATTGTTCTAGGAGCATCATAGCTATTGTTATTGATTGATGAAGGTTTTGGTACTTGTTTTTTTACTTCTAATTCATTGACTGAATCTGGAATGATAAATTTAGCTGTTAATTTAGCGCCAGTTAAATCATATAAAATATCTGTAATTAATTTAGTATATCTTCCTTCTAACCAATCTCTTGCAAATTCGTTTGGTACATTGACGATTAATGTATCACCTTCTAATTTTTCAGCAACTGTATTTTTTAGCCAAGTATCAAAGCTTGGTTTACTTATTTTTCCTTCAATTTTGTTTAATGCTGCGATCCAAAGTTCATCTATATTCTCCAAACAGTACTCATCCCTTTCAAATAATATGTATGTCTTATTTTGTCAAAATTAACTGTTTGTATTTCTACATAATTCTCCTTTTACGTTTTGTATGTACGAAAGGTTTTAATAGTAAACAATAATGAATTTTATAATTACATTAAAACAGTAACTCAGTTAGGATTTTATCAAAGTGACGAAAAAACTGGATTATGAAATTCATTAAATATGCTATATTTCCTTAAAGCAATAATGATTAAATCAGGAAATATAAGCATTTTATTAATTGAAATAAATATTTTAACTAGCCACTTAATAGATTGAATATAAATATTTAGGTGGTGTGGATAAGAAAATGAGGAATATATATATATCCTCATAGTTATTTACATTACCCACAATTCTGTTGATATCTTTATAAAGAGAGGTGTTAATTATTATCCACAACTTATTAACAGATGTGGATAATAATTGCCCAAAGAAAAGTTTTGCACATGTTAAAACTCTGATTATAATAACAAAAAATCCGCTATTTTGCAATGGGTTATCGTTATTTATCCACAAAATCAACCTGTTGTAGAAAATTATTATCAACAGTACTATATTTTGTGATTAATTTGTCGATAACTGTAGAATAAGTTTTTTTATTTTAAAAGTTAAAGAAAATATGTTGTGGATAAAAAATATTATAGGAATTTGACAAATCCTAAGGTGTCTTTGTATAATTAATTAGAATGTCTACTGTATATTCGTGAAGCTAATTTTTAGACCCTTTGGGGAGGTGCATAATAGATGAAAAGAACATATCAACCAAAAAATCGTAAGAGAAAAAGAGTTCATGGATTCCGAGCTAGAATGAGTACAGCAAATGGACGTAAAATTTTAGCACGTCGTCGTCGCAAGGGAAGAAAGGTATTATCAGCATAAACCACTGAAAAATATCAGTGGTTTTTTTCCACTTTAAAGATGATATTTTAAAGTGGAAAATACATATTTATATATAGGTTAATGAATGTCATAATATGAATGAAAAACCATTTTTTTATAATTATTAAATGCCTTTTAAAAATTAAAATAGCTGATTGTATTAGGTAGTAAAGGTGATAATGATGAAAAAGGAATATCGGATTAAGGATAATAAAGAGTTCCAATATATATTCCAAAATGGAAAATCCTTCGCTAATCGTCAGCTTGTTATATATTTTACTGAAGAAGTAGATCAAGGTCATTTTCGGATTGGATTGTCTGTAGGAAAAAAGATTGGAAATGCTGTTACTAGAAATCGAATAAAACGATATTTACGTCAAAGTTTTCATGAGTTAGAAGAGGAGATTTTACCAGAGCTCAACATTGTAATTATTGCTAGACAACCAACAAAAGAAATGAATTTTTTTGAAATTAAAAAGAGTCTGCTTCATTTATTGTCACGACAATGTTTATTAAAAAAATAATCTATCTATTTAATAGAATTATTGACTTATTTAATGTTAAACTATGATTAGTGTTAGGTTTGTCTATATTAGGAGGAAATATGGTGAGTAATCGTAAAAAAACCTTTTTACTGTTAGCTTTGATAGGATTAGTAGCTTTGCTTTCTGGTTGTACACAAATTAATGAACCAATTGATTCAACAAGTACAGGATTTTGGAATACTGTTTTTGTCTATCCATTGTCGGTGGTAATTACTTTTATTGCAGATATATTTGGAGGCAGTTATGGCTGGGCGATTATAATTGTAACGTTTGTAGTACGTTTAATTCTTGTGCCTTTAAATGTGAAGCAACTTAAAAGTACAAAAGCAATGCAAGAGATTCAACCATTGATTAAGGAGATTCAAGAAAAGTACAGTTCCAAAGATGCAAATACACAAAAAAAATTACAAGAAGAACAAATGGCACTATTTCAAAAACATGGTGTAAATCCACTTGCTGGATGTTTACCAATCTTTGTCCAAATGCCAATTTTGATTGCGATGTATCATGCAATTATGCGAACAGCGGCCATAAAACAAGGAGAATTTTTATGGTTTCAATTAGGGAATCCAGATCCATTTTATATTTTGCCATTAATTGCTGGTGGTGCAACTTTTTATCAGCAAAAGCTAATGATGGCAGACAATCCTGCTGGGCAAAATCCACAAATGCAAATTATGTTGTATATCATGCCAATTATGATTACTGTATTTGCTATATTTTTCCCATCCGCTTTGGCATTATACTGGGTAGTCGGTAACGTGTTTATGGTTGCACAGACTATTTTAATTCGTAGACCAATGATGAAAGATGCTGGTACTGGAGGAGAAAACAAGTGAGAGAAGTAACTGCTAGTGGCCAAACCGTAGATGAAGCGGTACAATCCGCTTTAGCGCAGTTAAATACCACGAGGGATCGCGTCGAAGTAAATGTTATTGACGAAGGAAAGAAAGGCTTTTTAGGAATATTTGGATCAAAACTTGCTATAGTAAGTGTTAAATTAGCTAAAGATCAAATTAAAGAAACTGAAAAATTTATTTTAGATGTTACTAGAAATATGGAAGTAAATGTTACCTTGGAAACAATTGTTAAAGATAATCATGTAACATTTGAACTTTCAGGAGATAAAATTGCTTTATTAATTGGTAAACGTGGACAAACTTTGAATGCATTACAATATTTAGTACAATTGGTCATTAATAAGGATAGTAAACAATTTTATCGGGTAACAGTAGATGCTGAAGGCTATCGGGAAAGAAGAAAAGAAACATTGGAAGCTTTAGCATTAAAAATGGCTGATAAGGCAAAACGGCTTAATAAAAAGGTAGCCCTTGAACCAATGCCACCATATGAGAGAAAAATAATTCATAGTGTATTACAAAATCGAAAAGATGTAAGCACATATTCTGACGGCGTTGAACCACATCGCTATATCGTCGTTAAACCATAAATTCTTAAAACCTTAGGAAACTAAGGTTTTTTTAAAACATTTATAACTTTGCACTTATTATAAAGTAGAAACAAACAGCGAACTAGCTGAATTCAGAATATTTATCGCTACGGAAATACACTTCGCTTGCCGCGGGCGCTGGTAAGCCCCCTCCGTGCTAACGCACTACGTGGTCTAACCTAGGCTTTTCATCCCGCAGGCGTCTACGTGTATTTCCTCCGCTAAAATTGTATATTTAATTTCCCGTATATCGGCTAACATTGTGTTAAGAATTAAGCCACAAACCAGTTTGGGTGAGCGCAGAGGGGCAACTCCCACGGGAAAAGCAACAGCTGAAGATCCCTGAAAAGTGGTTTTCTTTTCGGTAGCTGACAGTATGAAGAATGAACTGCAATTCTTCACGGTTGCCCGCGGAAAGCGTCCCCTCGGAGCGATCCCGAACGGCGATTAAAGCAGTTATTCTGAATTCAGTTGGTTCGTAGTTTATGTTTACTACGTAAAGTAAGACTGTTTAATTGTTAATAGTTATTTTGGAAATTTTCTAATGATGGAATTTATGAAAAAAGAATTTGAATAAACCTATCCACATGTGGATAGGTTTATTTTTGTGATGAAATATGTTAATCTAAGTTGTTAGTAATATTATCGGATAAGATAATGATTCACATGTGAATTATTA
>Ga0209487_1003254_pt1 | contig 12802 bp, 11 predicted proteins | sample Poulit2012_FD_187524 | JGI IMG/M metagenome (GOLD analysis project Ga0209487, IMG submission 187524) | Agricultural soil microbial communities from Georgia to study Nitrogen management - Poultry litter 2012 (SPAdes) (version 2) | ecosystem: Environmental > Terrestrial > Soil > Agricultural land... | reverse complement strand
GTACCTCCCCTATTTACTAAATACATTTATAGCTACTATATTCTAATAATTGCTTCCTTATTACTTAATTATGCACGTTTATCCATAAATTACAAGTACTCACCCAAAAAAAGGATGATCATCATTGATAAATATCCGTTTTATATCGGTTGATTTTCCTGTCGCAGGATCAATTGTTATGAGACACCCGTTAAGTTGATTTCGTCCCGATTTGTCTACATTAAATCTCACTGGCATATTTGACAAAAATCGTTCAATGACACTTTCTTTATCTACCCCTAAAATGCTGTCGTATGGTCCTGTCATTCCAGCATCAGTCAAGTAAGCAGTACCATTAGGTAAAATTCGTTCATCCGCGGTTTGTGTATGGGTATGGCTCCCGATAACTGCACTAACTCTTCCATCGACATACCAAGCAAAGGCTTGTTTTTCACTCGTTGCCTCTGCATGAAAGTCGACAAATATAATATCTGTTTTCTTCTTTGCTTCGGTAATTAACTCATCGCCTTTTGTGAATGGATTGTCATGGGCATCAAGAAATGTTCGCCCTTGTAAATTAATGACTGCAACGGTTAAATCATTTACTTTTAAATAAGTGATTCCCTTTCCTGGATTGTTTTCAGGGAAATTTGCCGGGCGAATTAAATGATCAGCTTCATCAATGAAATCCATTATTTCTTTCTTATTCCACGTATGGTTTCCCATTGTCACCGTTTGAACTCCTAATTGCATAAATTGTTTATAAATTTTTTCAGTAATACCTTTACCTGCTGCCGCATTTTCACCATTGACGATCGTCACTTGTGGGCGATATTTTTCCTTTAATTTAGGTAAATACTCCGCTAACATATCTCTACCAGGTGAACCAACAATATCACCGATAAATAAAATTTTCATTATCTTAGTTCAATCCTTTGTTTTCATCTTTAGTAACGCATAAATTTTGAAAAAAAGAAGTGGTATGATGTATACCACTTCGTCCAATTTTATTATTTAGCATATTCGACTGCTCGAGTTTCACGAATAACAGTAATTTTAATATGACCCGGATACTCTAGTTCACTTTCTACTTGTTTGCGAATTTCTCTTGCGACATGAGTGGAAGCTGCATCATCTATTTCTTCTGGTTTTACGATAATACGAATCTCTCTACCAGCCTGAATAGCGTATGATTTCTCAACCCCATCAAAAGAATCACAAATCGATTCTAGTTTTTCAAGTCGTTTTATATAATTCTCCAACGTTTCACTTCGGGAACCTGGTCTTGCAGCAGATAATGCATCAGCCGCTGCAACTATAACAGATATAACTGATGTTGCCTCTTCATCACCGTGGTGCGAAGCAATTGCATTAATCACTGTATCATTTTCTTTATACTTTTCTGCTAACTCTTTTCCAACTTCAACATGGCTACCTTCTACTTCATGATCGATTGCTTTACCGATATCATGTAGTAATCCGGCTCTTCTCGCTAATGTTTCATCTTCTCCTAATTCAGCAGCGAGTAATCCTGCTAATTGAGCAACTTCAATAGAATGCTTTAACACATTTTGTCCATAGCTTGTACGATATTTTAGGCGACCTAAGATTTTAATTAAATCTGGATGTAACCCATGTATGCCTATTTCAAAGGTTGTTTCTTCCCCAATTTCACGTATATGTTCATCAATATCCCGTCTCGCTTTATTAACCATTTCTTCAATTCGTGCCGGATGAATTCTTCCATCCTGAACGAGTCTTTCTAAAGCAAGTCGAGCGATTTCTCGTCTAATTGGATCAAATCCAGATAAAACGACCGCCTCTGGTGTATCATCGATAATTAAATCAATACCAGTTAACGTTTCAAGTGTTCGGATATTTCGGCCTTCACGTCCAATAATACGGCCTTTCATTTCATCGTTTGGCAAATTAATAACGGATACAGTTGTCTCTGCCACATGGTCAGCTGCACAACGCTGTAAAGCGATTGATAAAATATTTTTTGCCTTTTTATCAGCCTCTTCTTTATAATGATTTTCAGCTTCTTTAATCATGATTGCTGTTTCGTGTGTCAGTTCATTTTCGATCCTTGTTAAAATAATTTTTCTTGCCTCTTCAGTAGTATATCCGGAAATGCGTTCAAGCTCTTTTTGTTGCTCGGTTAGCATAGTTTCCACTTTGCCTTCCATTTCTTCAATTTGTTGTTGTTTTGCCGTTAGTGATTCTTCACGCTTTTCTAATGTAAGCTCACGCTTGTCAAATGTATCGCTTTTTCTATCCAGCAACTCTTCTTTCTGCATAAGTCGATCTTCTTGTTTCTGGACTTCTACACGTCGTTCACGTAACTCTTCTTCTGCTTGTTGACGGAACACATGACTTTCTTCTTTCGCTTCAAGGAGTGCTTCCTTTTTTGCTGATTCAGCATTTCGGTGTGCTTCATCTACGATTTGCTTCGCTAGATTTTCCGCACTAGAAATTTTTGCCTCTGCAATTGACTTTCGAATCAAATAACCAACAACAATACCGACGATTAGGACTAAAGCTAACAAAATGGAGATGATTATAGGATTGTCCATGTTTCTTCACCTCCTATTGCTATTAAATTGTATAATTCTTTATTGTCGGCACAAACAATTTCAATCATATTGATCGTCATATACTTAAAATGATATTATTATACAACTTAATTGTAATTGTAACAATAAATGATGTCAATGAAAAGCTTATTTTTCTTTAGCAAATCTATTTTTTGAAAATTTAAATTATAAAATTTCACTTTTTTAACTAATTCGTTAAAAGATATGCCATTACATGCTCCTTTAAAATTCATTTAGTTAGTCACAAAATGATAGTGTTTGTTGCTAATTTTTATAAAATCCATCAAGTTAGAAACGAAATAATAATGATTGTTGCTAACTTTCACTAAATACATCAAGTTAGGAACATATTAGTTATTTTTGTTTCTAACTACTGTTTATTTCATTAAACTAGAAACGAAATAATAATATTTATTGCTAACTCTTTCAAATTCCATTAATTTAGAAATCAAACGTTAATTTATATTTCCAACTCTATTTATTTATATAGAATTAGAAACAAAACCTCTATTTCTCCTTATTAGCGAATGCAAAACACAAGACATAAAAGAAAAAAACCCTTTATTAAACTACAATCCCGCCACGTAAAGGGTATGCAATCTTTTAAAGGGTTTAATACTATCATTATTTTATTCTGTTACTGCGTCCTCTGCTTCTTCACCTTCAGCAGGAGCGGTTTCATCTAATTCATAGTGATCACGAACTGCCAAATGAATTTCTTCATAAATGTCTGCATGTTCGATTAAAAAGTCTTTTGCATTTTCTCTCCCTTGACCAAGTCGTTCACCTTGGTAAGAGTACCATGCACCACTTTTTTCTATAATATCTAGATCTGAGGCAATATCGAGGATTTCTCCTTCTTTTGAAATTCCTTCCCCATACATAATGTCAACCATTGCTTGTTTAAATGGTGGGGCTACTTTATTTTTAACAACTTTAATTCGTGTTTTATTTCCAATCATATCTGTTCCTTGTTTTAACGTTTCTGCACGGCGAACTTCAAGTCTTACTGATGAGTAAAACTTCAATGCTCTTCCACCCGGTGTTGTTTCTGGATTTCCGAACATCACACCAACTTTTTCGCGGATTTGGTTAATGAAAATCGCAATTGTATTTGATTTATTAATCGCTCCAGATAACTTCCTTAAAGCTTGTGACATTAATCGTGCTTGGAGACCAACGTGGGCATCTCCCATTTCTCCTTCAATTTCAGCACTTGGAACTAATGCTGCAACTGAGTCAACAACAACGATGTCTACCGCACCACTACGAACAAGGGCTTCAGCAATTTCTAACCCTTGCTCCCCTGTGTCTGGTTGTGATAACAATAATTCTTCGATGTTGACACCGAGAGCTCTTGCATAGTTAGGATCGAGTGCATGTTCAGCATCGATAAATGCCGCCTGACCACCTTGTTTTTGTGCTTCAGCAATAGCGTGCAAAGCAACTGTCGTTTTCCCTGATGATTCTGGTCCGTAAATTTCAATAACACGTCCTTTTGGATAACCACCTATTCCTAATGCAATATCTAAAGCTAGTGATCCACTTGGGATTGTATCTATTTTTCTAATAGAGTCTTCTCCTAATTTCATAATAGACCCTTTTCCAAATTGTTTTTCAATCTTTTTCATCGCTTCATCTAAAGCTCTTTGTTTATTACTCAATAGTATTCCTCCTATTAATTAACTAAATATATCATACATTGTTTTTAAAATTAACACAAATAATAAGCGAATGGATGTTCTACAATTTTAAAGGGTATTTTTGCGTTAAAACTGAATTTTTCCCACAGTCAAAATAACCAAAATTAAATTTTCACTATAATGATATTAGGCAAAACACTATTTTAAGTATTTTAATAAAATTTCAAATCCCTTTAATACTGACCGATAACGATTATAATTTCGCCCACCATTAAAAATACATTTTTCTACAAAATTTGCCCCATTTTTATCATGAAAGCCGATATATACTGTGCCGACCTTTTTACCTTCTGTTACATCTGGGCCAGCTACACCGGTAAAGCTAATACCAATTTCAGCATTCAATTTTTCACTTACCCGTTTGGCCATTTCGGCAGCACATTGCTCGCTAACCGTTCCATACTGTTCAATCGTCGATTTATTCACTCCAAGTACATCTGTTTTAACTGATGTATCGTAACAAACAATACTACCTTTGACAAAACTTGAAGCGCCACTTACTGAAACTAATTTATTAGTGAAAGAACCACCTGTGAGACTCTCGGCAGCAGCTATTGTTTTATTTGATTTCACCAAAAGAGAGGCAATTTTCTCTTCAATTTTTTCATTGTTTTCCCCGAAATAAAATTCCCCTACTTCATCCAAAACTGCTTGCTTTGTTTTCTCTAGTAAATTATCCGCTTCGGCTTCAGTATTCGACTTGGCTGTTAATCGAACTGTCACACCATCTTTTTGAGCAAGTGGCGCAATTGTTGGATTTGATTGTTGGCGAATTAATTTTTGTAGCTGGGTTTCTAATGCTGATTCTCCAATTCCGATAAATTTTAATACCTTTGATTGGATAAGCATATGGCCATTTCGACTTTTTAAAAAAGGAATAAGATTATCAGTAAATAATTGTTTCATTTCTCTAGGTACTCCAGGTAGGAACACCCATGTCCTATCCTCATGATCGAGCAAACAGCCCGGCGCCATACCCGTTTTATTTTCTAAAACAGTGCTATTCGCAAACACACGAGCTTGACGACGATTGTTTTCCGTCATTTCAATATTCATTGACTTGTAAAAATCTTCAATTTTTTTCATCGATTTACGTTCGGAAATAATTTCAATACCAGACATCTCATGAAATGCTTCACGAGATAAATCATCCTCTGTTGGTCCGAGTCCACCGGTAACGATAATGACATTTGCCCGTTGATGAGCTTTTTGGAAAACATCGATTAATCGCTCCATATTATCACCAACAACTGTATGAAAGTAAGTATTCACACCAACTCTTGCTAGTTCCTCAGAAATCCACTGAGCATTTGTGTTAGCGATTTGTCCAAGCAACAACTCTGTTCCAACTGCAATTATTTCTGTTTTTAACGTTTTACTCATTTAGAATCCCTCATCACATGAGCATTTTTTATAAAATAGTCAATTCCCGACCATGCAGTTAAAATTAAAGCGATATACAACATAATCATATCTAATGGAAAATTTAAAAAAGCAAACGGATAATTATGTAACAACAATAGAGCAATAGCTATAATTTGTGATGCAGTTTTTAACTTTCCCATATTACTAGCCGCCAATACTATCCCCTCTCCTGAAGCAACAAGGCGCAGTCCAGTTACCGCAAACTCACGGCTTATAATAACAATGACAATCCATGCCGGGGCTAGCCCCATTTCGACAGTTAAAATAAATGCTGCTGAAACGAGCAGTTTATCTGCTAATGGATCAAGGAATTTTCCCATATTCGTTATAAGATTATATTTTCTCGCTATATAACCATCTAACCAATCAGTTATTGAAGCGACAAGAAAAATAATACCAGCAACAAGGTGAGTAACAGGAATTTCGTACACACCTGATTCTAACTGACCCCAATCGACAGGAATCGTTAAAATAATAATAAACACCGGTATTAAAAAAATCCGTGAAATCGTAATTTTATTAGGTAAGTTCATCATTTTCACCTTTCGTTCAAAATTTAAAGCCCTCCCAACAATTTGGCAGGGCTATATTTTTATTATTTTATTGTTTCACAAACTCAACTCGATATCTTTGGTGTACAGTACCTTCTTCTACGGGATATTCTAATTCAACGCCATTTATCCTTACGATTAAATTTTCAGCTCGATACATATTAATGAGGATATGTTCTTCCTCTGACACATCAATTTCAATGTCGTCATGACCGACATCAATCGTATCAATAAAATAGTATTTCTCTAAATCGCCACCAACATCGACGTACACATTACCAATTGGTTCTAATTCAACAATTAATTCATCTTCGACATGATGGAATTCTACTGTTGAAGTAGTATTTTCCCCTTCTCCAACTTCAATAACTTTAAATTCAGATTCTGTCCCCGATTGAGGCTCTTCTTCAAAATTTTGATTATCTTCGTTTTCATCATCATCGTTATCGTTATTTTCTATGTTGTCCGGTTGCTCATCAACATTACGAATAATTTCATCTCCATTTTGGTTACCCCCACCATCAGGAGTATCGCCTAATGTCCGTTGATATAATGTAACAGCAACAAAAATAATACCGATAATTAATAAAATGACAACAAAAGTAGGTAAAATAGAAAAAACAAATGAACTACTTGGTGTCCTTCTTGTTCTTTCTACACGGGTATATCGAACAGATTCATCTTTATCTGTTTCAATATCGTCCTCATCAAATTGCCTTAAAATAGCAGCTACATTTAGTCCTACTACATTAGCATACTCTTTGATGAAAGCACGTGCATAAAACTTCCCCGGGAGGGAAGAATAATCGTTTTGTTCAATTTTTATTAAATAACGTTTTTGAATCTTTGTAATTTGTTGTATTTCGTCAATGGTGTAACCTTGCTCTTCTCTCGCTTCCCTTAAAATGTCACCAATTCCCATATTATACACCTTCCAGAGTAGTTTCTTTATCTCTTTTTGACATACACTTTTTTCTAATTGCCAAATTTCCCCTATACTATAAAAAAAATTAATAAGAATGAAATTTTATTCTTTTATATTAAAACATGGATAATCCGTTATTGCCAAATGATTGATGTTCAATTGGTTCGTAAGTTATTTCCTCTGATTCATCTCTACGAATTTCGATAATATAATCAAAATCATCAATAGTATAAGATGTTGATTGTACAAAAATGTCCGGGTGTTCAACCACTTTTACGGTTGGTATTTGCATAATCTCTCTAATTAATTGCCAATGTTGCTCATTTGCTCGTTGTTGAGAAACGACTCCATCAATGATATAAATGTAGTCTTCTCCATATTCCCCTTCAATTAATTGACTTCGAACGGTTTGTTTTAACAAAGTACTCGATAGAAAAAGCCATTTTTTGTTTGCACTGACACTCCCTGCAACAATCGCTTCTGTTTTACCAACCCGTGGCATCCCTCTAACTCCTATTAACTTATGTCCTTCACTTTTAAAAAGCTCAGCCATAAAATCAACGAGTAAACCAAATTCTTCACGAACAAAATGAATTGTTTTCCTATCTTTTGCATCACGATGAATATACTTCCCATGTCTAACTGCCAACCTGTCAGTTAATTTTGGTTTTCTTAATTTAATGAGTCGAACTGTATCCACCCTATTTAAAATAGACTTTAGACGTTCTATATGCTCATCATGTTTACTTAATAACAACATGCCTCGACGTGATTTTTCTACCCCATTGATCGTCACAATGTTTATCGATAGCATCCCTAACAAGGAGGAAATATCACCAAGCAAACCTGGTCGATTATGGAGTATTTCATATTCAAAGTACCATTCCGTTTTTGTCATGGTCAACTTCCTTATTCTACAATTATTTAAACTAATTTATGCGAATAAATATTATTGAATATATATTTTAAGCATACTATGTTAATTTTACGCTAATCATATGGCAATTGCAATAATTCATTAAAAATTTTAAAGGAATATGTATTATATTGAAAGGTTTTGTTATCTTTGAAAATTAATTTTAGTTTGTACTAGTATAATACTCATTTTTTTAAAATAAATTATTAATGGGCTTAAAATAAAATTACAATTTATTTTACAACTTAATACCCTTAACCATCTTTTCTTACAATTTAATTTTCTTCATTTTTGCCTGCTAAATGATTCCATAAAAAGAAACTTCCCCAAAAAAGCACAACAAGTACAAGTGTTACAACAATTAAAATAGTTTCACTCATATGTGGAAAGTTTGCAAATATTACTACAATAACAATCATAAAAGGAATTAACAATACCCAAAATCGTTTATTTTTAAATGTATCAATTCCGAACATATTTAATCATCCTTTTTTCTTATATTCTATCGGGTACTATATTAATTTTTTAAAAAACTATTTTTCCCTTTTGAATATTAACCTACATGTTCAATTTTATCATGTTTATCCATTTGTATAATAAACCAGATAGCACCGCTTATCCCTATAGTCAATTTAAGGTAAATTTTAACAATCCGTTATTATAGAATGAAATATGATAAAATATATTTAATATTAGTTCGTAATATTGACTTCCATTTTATTCAAAATGGCACTAAAACTATCATAACACCTATTCTTCAACAATTCATATAATATTAAAATTATTATATAAATTTTTAACAAGTATTACAAAGTACATTTAAAGATTATTAAATGGGGGATGAATATGTTAAGACAGTTAAACTACATAGATGGGATTACCGTTATTGATACAGAAGGTACTATCATGTTTTCCGTTCGATTCAATCCTGAATTTTATGCAGATATTACAGAAGGCAACAAAGTCATTGGTATGAATCTTTTTTCAGCCTTCCCTAATTTAACGAAAGAAAACAGTACCCTCTTTAGTGCGATGAAAACAGGGAAACCAATTTATCGTTCAAAACAAAAGGTTGTTGACTTTCTCGGCACAGTAAAGGAAACAACTAATGTCACATTTCCAGTAAAGGTATCGGGAAAAACGATTGGCTCCATTGAATTATCCGAGGATATTAGTAGAAACGATAGACCTAGAAGTTCAATTATCGAAATTAATTCGGATCTCCTTCCTACTATAGATGTAAAAGAAAACTTGCATCCTGAATTACCTAAATATACATTAGATGATATTATTACAAAAGACACGGAAATGGTTCAATTGAAAAATACAATTCAAAATATGTCCAAAGGTAATTTTTCTATATTTATTAATGGAGAGTCAGGAACTGGAAAGGAATTATTTGCACATGCCATTCATCATCAAAGCAACCAACCAGAAGCACCCTTTATTACACAAAACTGTGCTGCCCTTCCCGAAACACTAATAGAAAGCATTTTATTCGGTACAAAGAGAGGTAGTTTTACAGGTGCCGTAGACAACCCAGGTCTATTTGAGATGGCAAATGGCGGTACTATATTTTTAGATGAAATAAACTCAATGCCGATTCACTTACAATCTAAATTATTAAGGATTTTAGAAGATGGTTATGTAAGAAGACTTGGCGATAACAAAGTAAGAGAAGTAAATTTTAGAATTATTGCTGCTTCTAATAAAAATCCAATTGATTGTATTAAAGATGGTGAATTAAGAGAAGATTTATATTATAGATTAGCAGTGATGAATCTTTCAATACCTCCTTTAAGAGAGAGAAAAAAGGATATTAAATTATTAATTAATTATTTAATTAATAAAATGAATGCTATGTACGAAAAAGAAATTACCCATGTATCTAAAGATGTGTTAGATTTTCTCCTAAATTATAAATGGCCTGGTAATGTTAGAGAGTTAGAAAACTTCATTGAATTTGCTATGATCCAAGCTGGTGATTATGATGACACTCTTCAATATAATCATTTTAAAACAAAAATAGAATTAGTAGATGAACAAAAAATTCAGTCAAAGGAGAAGATAAACAAAACATTAAAAGAAGAAATTGCTGAATTAGAAAGGACTAGGATAGAAGAAGCCCTATTAAAGTCAAATGGTAATGTATCCCAAGCAGCCAAACAACTTGACATTCCTAGGCAAACATTACAAAGAAAAATTACTCTTTATGAATTAGATAAATAACATTGTAAAATATACAACGATTAAAATTTTCGCCCAAATAATAACAACACCTGCCCATAAAGTTACAAAAATGGACTTTATATATTTGCAAAATATATGTAAAGTCTGTTTTTTAAGCTGAAATAAACTTGGCATGAATGTTGCATTGTAAGTATGGTGAGGTGGATAAATGTGAATATAGGGATTTTAAAAGAAATTAAAGCAGGAGAATCTAGGGTAGTTTTAACACCTAGCGAAGTAAATGAATTAACAATAGATGGTCATTCAGTATTGGTGGAAAGTAATGCCGGATTAAAAGCAGGTTTCTCCAATGAATTATATAAGGTCGCCGGCGCTCAAATTGAAAATAATGCTGAAAATATATTTAAAAAATCCGAGTTAGTTCTTAAAGTAAAAGAGATTTCCCCTGAAGAATATCATTTACTTCAACCTAATCAAATAGTATATGCTTGTCTCCACCCTGCTAGTAATAAGGAAGAAGTCGATGTGTTAATGGAAAGCAAAGTCATTAGTATTGCAGCAGAAGATACGCATCAATTTGGCTCGCCCAACTGTGAAGTAGCTGGTAAATTAGGTGCATTATTTGGTGCTCAATATTTACTTTCAAGTAACGGTGGAATTGGAAAATTAGTTGGCGGTGTTGGTGGTGTACCTGGAATTAATGCTATCGTTATCGGCGGAGGTATTGTCGGTCGTGCTGCTATTGACGTTCTATCTTCTTTAAAATCTCAGGTCACTTTATTAGATATTAATATTGGAGTTTTACGAGAAATTCAATATCAATTTCCTAACAATGTTTCAACATGTTTTTCAAACAAACAAAACATAAAAGAATTATTACCTAAGGCAGACCTAGTTATTAATTGTACAAAATGGCCAAAACAACGTAAAGATCATCTTATTACGAGAGACATGCTTGCATTAATGCAGGAAAACTCAGTTATTGTAGATATAAGTGCAGATGTTGGCGGGGCCATCGAAACATTTAAACCAACAACATTAGACGATCCAGTTTATGAGGTAGATGGTATTATTCATTTCTGTGTAGATAATATTCCTGGCGCAGTTCCTAATACGGCATCGATTGCTTATGCTGCTGCTATTTTTCCACATATACAGTCCATTGCTAATAATGGAATTAAAGAGGCTCTGTTAAAAAGTAAGTATCTATGTAGAGGATTAACAACTTATCAAGGTACTCTAACCCATGAGGAAACCGGACTCATACAAAACAGAACATGGGAAAAACTACACAAAGTTCTCTAAATACTTGTAGATAACATCATTATTAATAAAAGTGTTCTATCATTTTATTTTTTAAAGGGGGTTTGATATTTAAATAATATTTTAGTCATTGCAAACGCTTAATTTAACAAATGGAGGTAGATAAAAAAGATTAATTTATTTTAAGTGGGTAGTTAATTAGTTATCGTCTTATGTATAGTTATAAAATATAAATTTTATAAATGAGGAGAATAGAAATGAGAAAAAACTTATGGTTTAGTTTAGTATCTATTTTATTATTAACTTTAATACTTGCTGCTTGTGGTGACAACAATGCTTCATCAAATAATGATTCATCCAATAATGATGCTAATAATGAAGCTTCTAATAATAATGATTCTAATGAAAATGATTCTAATGAAAATGAAAACGATGCCAACAACAGTGAAGAAGCTGGCGAAGTAATGACAAGAATAAACGAAAGTAATACTATAAAAGTTGGTTTCGAAGGAACTTATCCTCCATTTAACTACCAAGATGATGATGGAGAGTTTACTGGTTTTGATGTAGATATTTCAAATGAAATTGCTAGTCGTTTAGGTGTTGAGGCTGAGTTTGTTACATCTAAGTGGGCTGGATTAATCGGTGGTTTAAATGCGGATAAATTCGATGTTATCATAGCTCAAATGACTGTAACGGAAGAAAGAAAAGAAAGCGTAGATTTCACAGACCCATACATTGTTACTGGTGCAGTTATAGTGACACATAATGATACAGATGATATTACTAGTTTAGATGAATTAAATGGTAAAAAAGTAGGTGCAGCTGCTGGTACTAGCTTTGCTGAGCTTGCTGAGACTGCAGAAGGTGCTGATGTTAATCTATATGAAGGTGGATTTGCTACATATGTTAACGATGTAGTGAATAAACGATTAGATGCCCTAGTTAATGATAGCTTAGTAATGGGATATAACATTATGGAATCAGGTCATCCAATTAAAATTTCGAGTGAATTGTTAAGTAGAGATGAAAATGCGATGGCTGTTAAAAAAGGTAATGAAGATTTTATCGAAAAAGTAAATGAAGCTATCGCTGGAATGAAAGATGATGGAACTTATAATGAAATTTACAAAAAATGGTTTGACATGGATCCACTTGAATAAGGAGGAGGGCAACAATTTAAATGGAGCATATAGTAGCCGCGTTGCCATTTTTACTTAAAGCTACATCAATTACATTATTTTTAGCTGTTG
>Ga0209487_1003253_pt1 | contig 12805 bp, 15 predicted proteins | sample Poulit2012_FD_187524 | JGI IMG/M metagenome (GOLD analysis project Ga0209487, IMG submission 187524) | Agricultural soil microbial communities from Georgia to study Nitrogen management - Poultry litter 2012 (SPAdes) (version 2) | ecosystem: Environmental > Terrestrial > Soil > Agricultural land... | reverse complement strand
TTTGACGCAGCAAAAAGTGAGTGGGTAAACATGGTTGAAGCAGGAATTGTTGACCCAACTAAAGTAACTCGCTCAGCACTACAACATGCAGCATCAGTCGCTTCAATGTTCTTAACAACAGAAGCAGTCGTAGCTAACCAGCCAGAAGAAGATGGCGGAGCTGGCGGCGGAATGCCTGATATGGGCGGCATGGGCGGCGGAATGCCGGGCATGATGTAAGTTATTAAACCTAAAAATGAAGCTTGATATGACGGGGTTTGTCGTTAGACAAACCCCGTTTTTATGAAAAAGTAACAAAAAGGTAACATAAATAAAAAGAAAGGAACAATCACACGCAATAAGTTGGATCAGAATAAGCCTCAAATGGTTGATAAAACAACCCCACGCAATTCAAAACAGCCTTCCAAAATAATGTTCATTATCTTCCCCGAATACAATGAAATCAATACTCACATTAAAAGTGGTTTTTTTAATGACAGTTACTTAATTGATGGGAATATTTTTCTAGGAAAGTGAACTTTTATCAATTCAACACTTACCTACATTTACTGAATGTACATCAGCATATAGTAGGTGTTTTTATCGAATAGTAAGAAGGTTATAAAATTTGGGTAAGTGTAATATGTAATTTGTTATAATAATATTCAAAGGAACTTTATTTCATAATACGAACGGGTGCAATTCCTTAATAATGAGTAGCGCCCATCTTGTATATAAGGGGCATTTTGAGGGAAAAAATAAAGGCTATCCTGACTACTATATAGGATAACCTTTATTTTTACTCTTTTTTCTTGTGAATAGCAGTATTTGGAGACAATGGCAAGCACGGGTAATTCAATCAATGGTCCAATAACCAAAGCAAGAGCAATAAGAGGCTGATTCGGAAATGCCCTGACAGCTATGGCTAAAGAAACTGGTGAGTTCCTAGCAATAATTGTCATGCTTAAGCTAACCGAATCTTCATAAGTAAACTTTAAAAACTTTCCAACCAAGCGTCCTATTACATAGTTAATAACAAAAAACATCAAAATTGGTATAATTAAAATGTAAATGATTTCTAGGTTTTCAAGTAAGTAGGAACCTTGGGAAGCAAACATGGCCATAATGGCAATGATAAAAAGAAAATCTGAGCATTGGAGAAAAAGGGAATAATCTTGTTATTTAAAACAAAATCTCTTCTTCTTAATAAGAATCGTGTAAGGTGTGAAAGTGTGAAAGGAATAAACAATACAATCAATATACTCTCTATAAGCATTGATATTGGTATCGTTTCAATAGTTCCAGCAAATAGTAATAAATATATTGGCAAAAATACTACTTGTAAAATTAAATTAATCGGTAAAACCGATGTTGAAAGAGATACATTTCCTTTTGCTATGCCGGTAAACGCGAGGTACCAATCTGTACAAGGTGTCACCATAAGCATAATGAAACCAATCCATAGGGCTGGATAACCTGATAAGAATATAGCTCCTAATCCCCAAGCTAATACCGGTGTCCATATAAAATTAATGATAGTGCTAGATCCAAGGAATCTAATATTAGAAAAGGCCTTCTTTAACTGCTGCAATGGAATCGTTAAAAACAGTCCATATAACATCAGGAATAGGAATGGAATAACTAAAGTCTCCGCATATTGTTCAATTATGTCTGCTTGTCCTAATAAAAGACCTAAACCAATTGCAAATAGTATGATAAAGGTTTGTAGTTTGTCTAATGTTCCTATAAAAAACTCTCCTTTCACTTAAAAAGGTAGATATGTACAATTAACTTTTCTACAGATCATTATAATACAATCCATTAATTATTGCCTTTATTTCCAGTTAAAGTTATTACATAACCGGGCGTGATTATGCGCTTTATTTAGGTATTGAAACATTGGGTTATATACTCCTATGGAGATCATAAAAATTCACCAATCTTTTCATTTGTACATATAAGTATATCGTTATATAATGATTTAAGAATAAAGAAGGGGGTGTTTTGTTATGCTAAAAACAATGATTGAAATGGATAAAGCAGCAGATATTTTAAAGTTGTTGGGTAATGAAACGCGTTTAACCATGATGAAAATACTTGATGATCACGATTGTTGTGTATGTGAGTTTGTTGAAATTTTTCAGGCAAGCCAACCATCAATAAGCCAGCACATTCGTAAGATAAGAGATATTGGATTAGTTAAAGAAGAAAGAAGAGGACAATGGATTTTTTATTCGATAAATAAAGACAGTGAGTTTTATCCATTTATTTTACAGCTACTTAATCTTTTGCCACAGCAAAATGAAAAATTAAAAGAATTGGAAGACAAAGGTACACGAATTAAGTGTTAATGATTGGGGGAAAAAGATTTGACATCATCGGTTTTACTCGCATCGTTTATTTTTTTGATAACCCTGGTCTTAGTAATTTGGCAACCAAAAGGGTTATCGATTGGCTGGTCTGCAATTGGCGGTGCTATCCTTGCCTTGTTGGTAGGAGTCGTTGATTTTAGTGATGTAATAGAAGTAACAGAAATTGTATGGAACGCAACCTTAGCTTTCGTTGCCATTATTCTCATCTCTTTAATATTAGATGAGATTGGAATGTTCGAATGGGCGGCGCTTCATATGGCTCGACTCGCAAAAGGCAATGGGATAAAGATGTTTGTTTACATTAGTATTTTAGGCGCGATTGTCGCGGCCCTTTTTGCCAATGATGGTGCTGCATTGATACTTACGCCTATTGTACTTGCGATGGTTCGTAATTTAAACTTTAAAGAAAAAATGGTATTTCCATTCATTATGGCAAGTGGGTTTATTGCTGATACAACTTCATTGCCGTTAGTAGTAAGTAACCTGGTTAACATCGTATCGGCTGACTTCTTTGATATAGGATTTGTGGAATATGCCTCCAGAATGGTTATTCCGAACCTATTTTCACTGGTTGCGACTATTTTAATATTATTGCTTTATTTCAGGAAAAGCATCCCAAGGTCATATGAGGTATCTCAACTGAAGAAGCCGGGAGAAGCTATAAGGGATTTAAAATTATTTCGTCTTTCGTGGTACGTTCTTGGCGTACTGCTTATCGGTTACTTCGTAAGTGGGTTCATTAATCTTCCCGTTTCTATTGTCGCAGGCATTGTAGCAATCTTCTTTTTAGTTAAAGCGAGAAACAGTGAAGCAGTGGATACGAAAGCTGTTATTACAGGGGCACCATGGGCCATCGTCTTTTTCTCGATTGGTATGTATGTTGTTGTATTTGGGCTGCGAAATGCCGGACTTACGGATGTATTAGCGCGTGTTATCGAAGCAAGCGCTGAACAGGGTTTATTCGTTGCTACCATAGCAATGGGCTTCATCGCTGCGATTCTTTCTTCTATCATGAATAATATGCCAACAGTGATGATTGATGCGATTGCGATTGCAGAAACAGATACAACGGGAGTTATACGCGAAGCCCTTATTTATGCAAATGTGATCGGGTCTGACTTAGGTCCAAAAATCACACCAATTGGTTCGCTTGCAACCTTATTATGGCTCCATGTGTTATCCCAAAAAGGAATCAAAATTTCGTGGGGAACTTATTTTAAAACAGGGATCGTTTTAACAATCCCTATCTTGTTCATTACGTTACTTGGACTGTATATCACATTAATTATATAAAAGGAGCTCAAACAAATGTCTAAAAAAATAATCTATTTCTTATGTACTGGTAATTCCTGCAGAAGTCAAATGGCTGAAGGATGGGCAAAAAAATATCTCGGGGACGAGTGGGAGGTTAAAAGTGCCGGCGTCGAAGCACATGGCTTAAACCCAAATGCAATTAAAGCAATGAATGAAGTTGGTGTTGATATTTCTAATCAAACCTCAGATATTATTGATTCAGATGTTTTGAATAATGCCACACTGGCTGTTACGCTTTGCGGGGATGCAGCTGATAAATGCCCGATGACACCTCCGCATGTGAAGCGAGAACATTGGGGATTTGACGATCCGGCCGGAAAAGAGTGGTCTGAATTTCAACGTGTGCGTGACGAAATTGGTGAGAGAATCAAGCATTTTGCAGAAACGGGAGAATAAAAAAATAGCCAGGAGAATTTAGCATCTTCTGGCTTGTTTTGGAATATCAATATAAGCATATACTTATTTAATTATGGAGGGTTAAGTATGAATAAATTAGAAATTTTTGATCCTGCAATGTGTTGTTCTACAGGTGTCTGTGGACCGGGGGTAGACCCAGATTTGTCCCGCATTGCATCAGCAGTATATTCCTTGGAAAAAAGAGGGGTTGATGTTACAAGATATAATCTTGCGAATGATCCCAGTGAATTTGTTGAAAACGAAAAAGTTAATCATATTCTTAATGAAAAAGGCGCTGATGTATTGCCTGTAACTATATTAAATGAAGAAATCGTAAAAGAATCAAGTTATCCCAGCAATGAAGAACTATCCAATTGGCTGCAAATTGACACGGATGAAATGAAAGATAAACCGCAAACACGTGTAGAAATTGATATTAATTTATAGAGTGAGAGAGGGGTAAACATCAATGTATCATTTTTTCAACCCTAAAGAAAATGTGCATACACCATTTTTATTCTTTACCGGAAAAGGTGGTGTTGGTAAAACATCCACAGCCTGTGCGACAGCCGTGGCTCTGGCAGATCAAGGGGAAAAAGTACTTCTTGTCAGTACAGATCCGGCTTCTAATTTGCAGGATGTGTTCAATGTTGAACTATCTAGTGAACCAATTGAAATTCCGAGTGTGAAAAATTTGTTTGCTTCTAATATTGACCCAGAAGAAGCTGCGAGGGCTTATCGAGAAAAAACGATAGGCCCGTACCGTAACAAACTACCTGATTCTGTTGTTAATCAGATGGAAGAACAGCTTTCAGGAGCATGTACAGTAGAGATAGCGGCATTTGATGAGTTCTCTCATCTTTTAGCTGATGACAATATTTTAAGTCAGTATGACCATGTGTTATTTGATACAGCACCTACTGGCCATACACTTCGTTTATTATCACTACCGACTGCTTGGACTGGTTTTTTAGATGAAGGAACACATGGCGCTTCTTGTTTAGGCCCTTTATCAGGTCTTGGAGACAAAAAAGAGATGTATCGCAAAGCTGTACAGTCGCTTTCTGATCGTGAAAAGACAACACTGATGCTGGTTGCGCGACCGGAGGAGTCATCACTGGTTGAAGCGAATCGTGCTTCTCAGGAGTTAAGAAATATTGGTGTGCGAAATCAAATGTTAATCATCAATGGGCTCCTTCAATCTCATATGCAAGATGATAAAGTATCGATAGCTTTTTATGAACGCCAGCAATATGCCTTAAATAAAATGCCAGAAGAATTAAAGCAGCTTAAGACATATTCACTACCGTATGTCTCCTATTCACTAACAGGTATCGATAATCTGCGCAAATTAATTAGTAACAATCCATTTGTTGAAACAGAAGAAGTTAGTGATACTACCGAGCCTATTCAATTGTCAAAGTTAAATAATCTTGTTGATGACTTTACCGCTAGAAACACACGTGTTATTTTCACAATGGGAAAAGGCGGCGTCGGAAAAACATCCATTGCTTCTGCGATTGCAGTCGGACTTACTGAAAAAGGAAAGAAAGTTCATTTGACAACTACCGATCCAGCAGCACATTTGGATTACATCTTTAAAGATAACAGTAAGAAAGAAAACCTTACCATCAGCAATATCGATCCAGAAAAGGAAGTTGAGAAATACAAGCAAGAGGTTCTGGAGCAAGCAGGGAAAGATCAGGATGAAGAAGGATTAGCTTATTTGAAAGAGGATTTAGAATCCCCATGTACTGAAGAAATTGCAGTTTTCCGGGCATTTGCAGAAGTAGTTGAGAGGTCGGAAAATGAAATTGTTGTTATTGATACGGCACCTACTGGTCACACATTATTATTACTCGATTCAACTGAGGCCTATCACAAAGAGATGAGCCGTTCGACAGGCGATATTCCAGAGAGCGTGAAAAAATTATTGCCTCGACTTCGTAATTCAGAAGAAACAGATGTTGTTATTGTCACACTTGCTGAAGCAACACCAGTAATAGAAGCCACTCGCTTGCAAGAAGACCTCAAACGTGCACAAATTAATCCAAAATGGTGGGTTATTAATCAAAGCCTATATGGAACTGACACAAAAGATCCAGTCTTAAATGGGCGTGCAGTTGCTGAGAAACAATGGATTAAAAAAGTAAAAGAGGAATTATCAGATCGATGTGCATTGATTCCCTGGATGAAAGAAGAAAAAATTGGCTATGACAATTTAAAAGAAATGACCGACGCATAGTTACAGTAAGTGGTATTGGTAAAATAGAAACAGAATCCCTATAAAGTTTAAAATTAAAAGGAGGAATTTTGAATGAATATTACAGATGGAGCTAAACAAAAATTAGAGGCAATCTTCCAAGAAAAAGGAATAAATTGTATACGTTTCTATTCAAATGGAGATGGGTGCTGCGGGCCCCAGGTTGGGTTAAGTTTAGATGAACCAAAGGATACAGATATTATTCAAGAAATTAATGGAGTGAGAGTAGCCTTGGGCCAGGATATAAAAGATTCTGTAGAGGAATTAACATTAGACAATGATGAAACATCAGAGGGAACAAAATTTGTATTACTTGGAACGGATCAATGTTGTTAAGGTGAAAATAAATATTTAAAATGGTAAAGGGTCTTGGTGAGTTACCGAGATCCTTTTACACAACAATGTTCACTATTTTCTTCCCATTTGGAGATCCTTCCACCTTTTTTGGGTGACAATAAAGTTGTTTTTTTTACAATAATATCTTCCGCAAAAATGGCCTAATTGCTTAACCGTGCGTACTCAATAATTAGGACAAATTGTTAAAAATGCGGTAACCTTTACTGGATAAAGACAAGTGGATTACTCGTAACCAGAGACTATACTGTTTCATAAATTTTCTCGCGATGGTTCATAATGTGCAATAAATTTTGGAGACAATTATATTTTTCAATACAACTTAGCCAAGCTATCGGGTTTAAAGTCCATTGTTATTTGTGTAAAGTGATTGCTATAATAGGTTAATATTTTAGGTTGTGGAATACATTTTAAAAAGTAACAAAAAAGTAACAGGAATAAACAATAATACAAAATCACACGCAATAATCTTTACTAAGGAACATTTAAAACCATTGATTCAACAGCATTTCACAATCCAACACAACCCAAAAAAACGGCTCACAACACGCCGGGCATGATGTAAAAAGGCTTGTAAACATTGTTTTAACAATCTTTTGAAATATCATGTTCATGTTTTTGTTCATGTTTTAATCGTAAATGTTTTTAGAGAGGCTTTTCATGAGGTTACTAAACCTTGTGGAAGCTTCTTTTTCATTTGAAGTTAAGTTTACTCCATTTCTTCTAAATTGGCGAGGTTGAGGTGCTGATTCCATGACCCATTGTTTTAAAATAACGCGACTTGGATAACCTAACATTCTACACGTCCGTGAATAACACTTACCATACTCTAAATAATGATTCACTGCCATCTGTTTTTGTTTCTCTGAGTATTTTGAGCGACGTGTGTATTTCTTTTTAACGTCGCCATGCTGTTTGTGTTCGTTTATCCAGTTTCTAAGTGAACCACGAGAAGGGTATTCTAATTCATTTATGACAGCAGCATATGATTCATATTTTAAATAAAGTTTTATAGCTTTTAGTTTTTCTTCGTGAGTATACATGGACTGCCTCCTAACCAATTTGGTCTAAGATTATGTCCGCACCCCCAAGTGTGTATTCTTATCTTGACATTTATATAGAGCCATTATTTTCAAAATAGACTCTTTTAATTTGTAAAATATAAATTTAGAATGACTCATTATTGGATTTTTTCAATAGGTACCGAAAATTTTCATTCGCTATTGACCGCTTTGGTCATTTGAGTTATACTGTTAATGACCGCAATGGTCAAAATAATTTTGAATGAAAGGAGATTATTATCATTTATTCCAAGTTCATTAACTTAAATTCAGATAAACAAAAGGCAATTATTAATGCAGCAATAATGGAATTTACCCAAAGCGGTTTTGAAAAAGCATCAACAAATGAAATTGTAAAAAGAGCCAACATCTCTAAAGGTTCATTATTTAACTATTTTAATAGCAAAAAAGATCTTTATGTATATTTAATCGATTACAGTGTGCAAATTATTGAACGAATTATTGAACAAATCGATTTGAATGAAACGGATATATTTAAAAGAATTGAAAATATAGGACTGAAAAAACTCCGTATCCAACGAAAATTTCCACAAGTCTTTGATTTTCTTGTTTCCACTAAACAAGAGGAATCGGCTGAAGTAAAGGAAATTATTAAGCAAAAGGTTGAACCTATTTATGGTGAAAGCACGAACAAAATGTATCGAAATATTGATTATGATAAGTTCCGTGAAGGGATTGATATCGAAAAAGCGATTGAAATCTTGAATTGGACTATGTTTGGATTCGGTGAGAAAGGTCTAAGTCAAATAAATACGTTTGAAAATATTAGTGAATTTGGAGAGCAATATCTAAAAGAATGGAAGAGTTATTCTGAAATACTGAAGTATAGCTTTTACAAATAGGAATGAAATACGAGTGTGTTTGAGGTTATATTTTTAATAAAAACAAAAAGTGAAAGTCTATAAATTTAAGAAAGAGTATCAATGCTTTTTAATGGTTTTTCTTAAGATTCTAAATTTCTCTATACGTAGAAAAGGCCGTATTAAAAGACATCGAAAACTTCAAAAGGAGAGTGTAAATGTTATGAAGGAAATTGTGAAAGTACAAGGTTTACAAAAGAAATTTGGTAAATTTCAAGCATTAAGTGATGTGACCTTCAGGGTGGGTGCTGGTGAAGTTGTCGGTTTTATTGGCCCCAATGGTGCTGGCAAATCAACGACTGTTCGTGTTTTATTGGGTATTATTAAGCGAGATGCTGGTATTGCGGAAATATTCGGTAAAGACGTTTGGAAAGACAGCATTGAAATTCATAAACGTATTTCTTATGTTCCTGGGGATGTTTCATTATGGGGCAATCTAACGGGTGGTGAAATTATAGATCTGTTTATGAAGTTGCATGGCAGCGGAAGCAAGCAAAAGCGTGATTATTTAATTAACCGCTTTGAATTGGATCCTAAGAAAAAAGCCAAAACATATTCGAAGGGGAATCGTCAAAAGGTTGGTTTGATTGCAGCATTATCTGTTGATTCGGATTTATATATTTTTGATGAACCAACATCCGGTCTTGATCCATTAATGGAACAAGTTTTTCAGGAAGAAGTTGAAAAAATCAAAGAATCAGGTAAAGCCATCCTGCTATCTTCTCATATTTTGAGTGAGGTAGAACGCTTGGCAGATAAAGTTGTTATCATTCGCCAAGGTGAAATTGTAGAAACGGGTACTCTTGACGAATTGCGTCATTTGACTCGATCTACTGTGACGATAGCAACAGAAGGTGATGTGTCTGAAATGGCCAATATAAATGGTGTCTTTAATTTCGAACAAAAAGATAATCAGGCGACATTCTCTGCGGATAATCAATATTTCAATGATATTTTAATGGAAGCAAGCAAATTAGGTGTCAAGAAGTTTGAAGCTGTACCACCAACACTTGAAGATTTGTTCATGCGTCATTATGAAGGCTAAGCTGTAAGAAGGAGGAAGAAATACGATGAAGGAAAAATTTGCACGCTGGGATACACTGTTTGTACAATACCTAAAACGAGATTGGAAAAAAATGATTGCTTGGATATTAGGACTTGGCTTGTTTTCAGCTGCTTTTGTTCCAGCCTTTGAAGAAATAACAAAAGGTCAAGGTTTGCTAGGAATGTACGAAACTTTGCAAAATCCTGCTATGACATCCATGGTAGGTCCTACGCCAATTGAAACTGCGGCTAATTATACTTTAGGAGCACTGTATGCGCATGAAATGTTACTATTTTGTGCTTTATTTGCGATGATAATCACTGTTTTACACGTGGTGGGCCATACGCGTAAAGAAGAGGATCTTGGTCTTACGGAGCTAGTGCGCTCCTTTCAAATAGGTCGTCAAGCAAACTCTCTTGCCACAATTATAGAGAGCATTTTCATTAATGTCATCTTGGCACTTTTTATTAGTGGAGTCATGCTAAGTTTTAGTGCTGATACGATTTCTGCTGAAGGTTCCTTTTTATTTGGGGCATCAGTTGGAATCGCTGGCATTATCGCTGCTGGGATTGCTCTAGTTATGGCACAAATAATGCCAAGTGCATCTAGTGCAACAGGTTCAGCACTTGGAATTATAGGACTGCTTTATATTGTTCGTGCAGGGACAGATGTTTCTAACGTTGATTTGTCCATGTTCAATCCATTGGGCTGGACGTATTTAACATATCCTTTTACGGAAAATAACTGGATTCCACTTATTTTTGCCTTGGTTTTCAGTATAGTCGCGGTAATCATTGCTTTTGCTCTTGAAGGGGCTCGCGATATGGGAGCTGGTTATCTTCCACAAAGAGAAGGACGAGAAAGCGCGAAGAAATCTTTGTTGTCTGTTCGTGGTTTATTTGTCAAAATTAATAAAGGCGTCATCATTGGTTGGTTGATTACTTTTGTTATTATGGGGGCGGCTTATGGTTCGATTTATGGAGACATGCAGACTTTCCTAGAAAGTAGCGAAATCGTAAAACAAATGTTTACACATTCAGGCGTTTCTATTGAGGAATCATTCACTGGCACGATTATGATGGTCATGATTGGTTTGGTCTCTATTTTACCAATTGCAATTGTAAATAAACTTTTTTCTGAAGAGAGTCGCTTACACTTAAGTCAGCTTTATGCGACAAAAGTGACTCGTAGCCAATTATATTGGACCAGTATTGGTTTAGCAGTTTTAGCAGGTTTAGTAGGCATTTTATTAGCTGCAGGTGGTCTTGGTGGTACAGCAATTAATGCCATGGGGGATAGCGGGGCGATGCATTTAATTGATTTTCTTGCTGCTGGCTACAACTTCTTACCGTCCGTATTATTCTTTACTGGTCTAGCGGCTCTAGCCCTTGGATGGGTACCGAAACTTGGTAAAGTGGTTTATATTTATCTTATCTACTCCTTTATGCTAAATTACTTTGGCGGTATCTTGGATTTACCAGAAGGCTTTTCAAAAACAGCCATTCAAAGTTGGATTCCACAAATGCCAATGGAAGATTTTAATGCAACAGTTTTCATTACAATAACTGTGATTAGCATCGTTTTGATGATAATAGGTTATCTAGGATATTGTAGACGGGATATGAATGAAGGAGCATAATGTGACCAAGAGGTAAGTGAATTAAATTAAAGTCTTAATGCTGGAGCTTATAAAGTATATTTGAAGAATACTGGGGTTACTATTCATTATCGGGCGCTAATCTCTAATAAGAATTAGCGCCAATGTTGCATCATAAGGCCATTAAATGTATAAGGAGGAGGACAATTGAAATAGATATCTAAGCGTTAATATGTGATAAACTTAGGAAAACATAGGGAAGGATTGATTTATAATGGAAAAGGTTACACCATTTTTAATGTTTCAAGGTGGTATTGCAGAAGAAGCCATGAATTATTATACATCGCTCATTGAGGATTCAGAAATTAAAAGTATTACTCGATACGGGGCTTAAGGCCCTGGTGAAGAAGGTACAGTTATACAAGCAGTATTTTTGTTAAAGGGGCAGGAGTTTATGTGTATCGACAGCCATATTGATCATGAGTTTACATTTACTCCGTCTTTTTCCATCTATCTTACGTGTGATACCGAAGAGGAAATTGACAGTTTATATGATAAAATGATGCAAAATGGTACAGCACTCATGCCTAAAAATAACTATGGATTCAGTAAAAAATTCGGATGGCTAGTTGACCAATTTGGTATATCTTGGTAGTTGGACTTGCCAGAGTGAATCTAGCTATAAATATATTTTGAAGTTTTTTTACAGCGAGCGTTATTCAGGAATAATGATCAGTGCTCTTTTTCATTTAAAATCCATTTAATGCAATAATTAAGGGAGGATATATATGACCAAACATAAGATTTATACAATGAGTGTCGCAAGAGTCTATCCCCTTTATGTTACGAAGGCGGAGAAAAGGACGTACGAAAGCTGAAATCGATGAAGTCATCCGTTGGTTGACAGGGTATAGCCAGGAAGAGTTAGAAGTGCAACTGGAAAAACAGATAGACTTTGAAACCTTCTTTGCGGAAGCACCCCAAATGAATCCTTCGCGGACTTTGATCAAAGGTGTGATCTGTGGCGTCCGAGTGGAAGACATTGAGGAACCAACGATGCAGGAAATTCGCTATTTGGATAAGTTAATCGATAAGTTAGCAAAGGGAAAAGCGATGGAGAAAATCTTGCGGAAATAATAACAACTAAAAATGAAGAAACACTAATTTCATTTATAATGTTTTATTTTAAGTAATTATTAAACAATCGGCCCATTTGTAGCATAGTGATGTTCTAAAGGCGGATCAATTGTTTAAGGTAAACAGTATTTTTAAAAAGCACAGAGATAAACTATCAGTAGTTAATTCTGTGCTTTTTGCATGCAAATTTTTAACAAGATTTATCGGTAGGTTTTATAAAAGAACGAAAAGAAAGCAATGGTTGGAATGGATATTAAACAACAGAGCATTTTAGATTATTTTAATATGAATCGCCTACAGGGATTATTGGAAATTATGAAAGAGAATCCCAATGGTAAGGAAAAAGCTCATTTGAAAGATATATATAAGCAAATATATAACTCGAAAAAGTAACAAAAAAGTAACA
>Ga0209487_1003252_pt1 | contig 12805 bp, 11 predicted proteins | sample Poulit2012_FD_187524 | JGI IMG/M metagenome (GOLD analysis project Ga0209487, IMG submission 187524) | Agricultural soil microbial communities from Georgia to study Nitrogen management - Poultry litter 2012 (SPAdes) (version 2) | ecosystem: Environmental > Terrestrial > Soil > Agricultural land... | reverse complement strand
TTCCCTTGGGACCCTGCGTGAGGATCCCCGCTACCGCCAGGCCCAGGTGGTCATCCTGGGTTGCCCGCAGGACGAGGGGGTGCGCCGCAATGAGGGGCGGGCCGGCGCGCGCGAGGGGCCCCGGAAGTTGCGGGAAGCTCTCTACCGGCTTACGCCCGGGCCGCTGCAGGGCAGCGACCTGCACCTGTTCGACGCGGGTGACACCGACACCGGGGGAACGCTGGAGGAGATACACGAGCGCCAGGCGGCGGCCGTTGAGGCCTTCCTGCAGGACGGCAAGCTCCTCATCATTCTGGGCGGCGGCAACGACATCTCCTATCCGGACGCGCGGGCTGCGTCCCGCTCGCTTCCACAACTGCTGGCCTTCAACATCGACGCGCACCTCGACGTGCGCCAGGAGGAGCCGCGCAACAGCGGCACGCCCTACCGGCAGCTGCTGGACGGGGGGCACCTGGAACCGGAGCGGTTCTTCGAGGTGGGCTATCAGCACTTCTCTGCGGCCGCTGCACACCTCGACTACCTGGAGGAGGTCGGGGTCCGGGCGATCTCCCTCGAAGAGTGGCTGGCAGGCGGAGTAAGGCGCACCCTCGAAGAGCTGCTGCGCACTCCGGCGGGCGCACTCTTCTGGGGCATAGACCTCGACGTGGTGAACAGCGCTTACGCTCCTGGGGTGAGCGCGCCCAATCCGGTGGGACTGAGCGGCAGGGAATTGTTGACCGTCGTCCGGGTGGCCGGCGGGGATGAGCGCACCCGGGTCCTGGAGATCAGCGAACTCAACCCGGCCTTCGACATCGACTCCCGCACTGCGCGGCTGGCTGCCGCGGCCATTCACACCTTTCTCGTGGCGCGGTTCGGGCAGTAGCCGGACCGGCTGGCCCCGTTCCTGCCCGCCTTACACCGGCACAGCACGTGTCCTGACGGGTTTCCCCGCGGCGCTGCCGGCTTCCTGCCAGGCCTTATTTTGGAGTCACACACCTGACAGCGCGGCACGGCGTGCCGCAGGACGGGCAGAAGCGGAGGACGAAATGCTTTTGACGGACCAACCCTGCATTCCGGAGGGCCTGCAGTGGACTTCATAAAACGCAAGCAGGTACGGGCGCCCCGCGGCAGCGAACGAACCGCGAAAGGCTGGATTCAGGAGGCGGCCAAGCGGATGCTGCTCAACAACCTGGACCCGGAGGTGGCCGAGAATCCGGACGAACTCGTCGTCTACGGCGGCCGCGGCAAGGCGGCGCGCAGCTGGGAGGACCTCCAGCAGATCCTGAGGATCCTCGACCGGCTGGAGAATGACGAGACGCTGCTCGTCCAGTCGGGCAAGCCGGTGGGGGTGTTCCGCACCTTTCCGGAGTCGCCGCGCGTGATCATCGCCAACAGCAACCTGGTACCCCGCTGGGCCACCTGGGAGGAGTTCGACCGGCTGGACCGGGCGGGGCTCATGATGTACGGCCAGATGACTGCGGGCAGCTGGATCTACATCGGGACCCAGGGGATCCTCCAGGGAACCTACGAAACGTTCGCGGCAGCGGCGCGCAAGCATTTTGGCGGTACCCTCGCTGGGACCGTTACCGTTACCGCCGGGCTGGGTGGCATGGGCGGAGCACAACCGCTGGCCGTCACCCTGAACGGCGGCGTCGTCATAGTGGTCGAGATCGACCGGAGCCGGATCGAAAGGCGAATCGCCACCGGTTACCTGGACGAGTGGACGGAAAGCCTCGACGAGGCACTGGCGCGTGCCCAGGAGGCGAAGGAGGGGCGGCGGCCCCTGTCGATTGGCCTGCTGGGCAATGCCGCCCAGGTGCTTCCCGAGCTGGTGCGGCGTGGCTTCACCCCAGAGCTCGTGACGGACCAGACGAGCGCCCACGATCCCCTCTACGGCTACGTGCCGCCGTTGCAGGAGGACGAGGACCCCTCAAAGGCAAGGCAAAGCGATCCGGCCGGCTACCGCAGGCGCGTGCTGGAGGCGATGGCCGGGCATTGCGAGGCGATCGTGGCCATGCAGGACGCCGGCGCGATTGCGTTCGATTACGGCAACAACCTGAGGGCCTTCGCTCAGGAGGGTGGCTTCGGGCGGGCCTTCGCCTACCCGGGCTTCGTCCCGGCGTTCATACGCGACCAGTTCAGTGAGGGGCGCGGCCCCTTCCGCTGGGCGGCCCTTTCCGGCGACCCGGAAGACATCTACAGGACCGACCGGGCGCTGCTCGAGCTCTTCCCCGAGGACGAGGGCCTGCGCCTGTGGCTCACCGAGGGGACGAAGCGGATCTCCTTCCAGGGGCTGCCGGCGCGCATCTGCTGGCTCGGCTACGGGGAGCGCGACCGGGCCGGGTTGCTCTTCAACGAGATGGTTGCGAGCGGCGAGCTGAAGGCACCTATCGTAATTGGGCGCGACCACCTCGACTCCGGCTCGGTTGCGTCCCCCTACCGGGAGACCGAGGCGATGCTGGACGGCAGCGACGCGGTAGCCGACTGGCCGCTGCTCAACTTCGCACTCAATGCCGTTTCAGGCGCGGGCTGGGTGAGTTTCCACCACGGCGGCGGGGTGGGCATGGGCTACAGCCTCCACGCCGGCCAGGTAGCGGTTGCCGACGGCTCGCCCGAGGCCGCAAGGCGGCTCGCCCGCGTCCTCCTCAACGATCCGGGCACGGGCGTCATGCGCCACGCTCACGCCGGTTACGACGACGCGAAGCGGGTGGCCCACGAACGCGGAGTGGACCTCGCGGGGACCACCGCTCCGCGCCGCGACAGGTACTCGGGTGGTGGTTAGGTGAGCGGCAACTCCCTGTTCACGAACATCGGCGAGCTCTGGACTCCCTTCGAGCGGGTCACGGAGGCGGCCATTGCGGTGCGTGACGGAACCGTCAGCTGGGTTGGCAGCGAGCGGGAGCTCCCGGACGAGTACCGTGGGTGGCCCGCCACCGACATGGGGGGCCGCGGAGTACTGCCCGGCCTGGTCGATGCGCATACCCACCTGGTGTGGGCCGGCGACCGGCTGGACGAGTACCGGCTGCGCTCGAAGGGCGCGGCCTACGAGGAGATCCTCGAGGCGGGCGGCGGCATCCACAACACCGTCAGCGCCACGGTCGCGGCGGGCGAGGAGGAGTTGCTGGAGCTGGCTCTGGAGCGCGCTCGGGTTTTCCTCGCGGGCGGAGTGACCACGCTCGAGATCAAGAGCGGCTACGGCGGCGAACCGGAGGCCGAGCTGAAGATGCTGCGCGTCATCCGCTCCCTGCAGGAGCGCGTGCCCCAGCGGCTGGTACCCACCCTCCTCGCGCACGTCATCCCGCAAGGCTGGGAGCGGGCGGAGTACCTGCGCGTCTTCACCCAGGAGCTCATCCCGATCGTGGCACGGGAAGGGCTGGCCACGGCGGTGGACGTGTTCTGTGATGTGGGGGCGTTTACTCTGCCCGAAACGGAGCGGATCTTCGAAGCTGCGGTCAGTCACGGACTGGCCGTCAAGGCGCACGCCGAGCAGCTCTCGCACACGGGCGCGACGGAGCTGGTTGCCCGTTTCAGGGGGCTCTCGGCCGACCACCTCGAGGAGGCGACGCCGCAGGACTGGCAGGCGCTGGCGCGGGCGGGCTCCGTCGGCATGATTCTCCCCGGTGCGACCGTGCTGCTGCGCAAGCGGTTCCCCGACGCGCGGGCGATGTGGGACGCCGGCGTGAAGGTAGCGGTCGCGACCGATCACAACCCCGGCTCAAGCCCCTTCTACAGCCTGTTCCTGGCCCTGCAGCTGGGTATCGCCATGGGCGGGCTAAGCGTCGAGGAGGCCCTGCAGGCGGGCACAGCCAACGCGGCCGCCGCCCTGGGCGAACCGGAGCTGGGGCGACTGCAGGCGGGCAGTCCCGCTGACTTCCTCGTGACAGGTCAGGCGGGCGCCCTGCACCCTCTCTACACCTGGGGCACCACCGACCTCGCGGCCGTCTATGTCGCCGGGCGGGAGTCCTGGCGGGCCCCTGGGGCCAGGGTGGCCCGGTGATCGCCCAGCACCGGCACAGCACCCCGCTGCAGCTGGGCTCCCCCCTGACCCTGGGGGATGTCGTCGCCGTTGCCCGCCATGACCGGCCCGTCGCCCTGGCGCCCGACGTCACCCAACGGGTGGCGCGCAGCCGCCGGGTGGTCGACGAACTGGTCAGCAGCGGCCGCACCGTGTACGGCATTACCACCGGCTTCGGGCAGCTGGCGAACGTCCGGGTCGCCGATGGAGACGTGCGCGCACTGCAGCGCAACCTGATCCTCTCCCACGCCGCCGGCACCGGCGAGCCGTTCTCGCGCGAGGTGACCCGGGCGATGCTGCTCCTGCGCGCCCAGAGCCTCTCGCTGGGTTACAGCGGAGTGCGTCCCGAACTGATCGGGCTGCTGCTGGAGTGCCTCAACCGCGGCGTCCATCCGGTGGTGCCCTCGCAGGGCTCGGTGGGCGCAAGCGGCGACCTCGCTCCTCTGGCGCACATGGCGCTCACCCTCATTGGCGAGGGGGAGGCAGAGTATGACGGCACGCTCCTCCCCGCCTCACACGCCCTCGAGCGGGCAGGGCTCGAGCCGCTGGAGCTCGAGGCGAAGGAGGGGCTGGCGCTCATCAACGGCACCCAGGCGATGACGGCAGTGGGCGCGCTCGCGGTCCACGACGCCCTGGCCCTGTGCCAGGTTGCCGATGTCGCCGGCGCCGTGTCCCTGGCCGCCTTGCGCGGCCTGGTCGGTGCGTTCGATGAGCTGGTGACGACGGTACGCGACCAGCGGGGCGCCAGCGAGACGGTCGCCAACCTGCGCGGCCTGCTGGAAGGCCGGCTGGAGGACACCGCAGGCCGGGTCCAGGACGCCTACAGCCTGCGCTGCATGCCGCAGGTGCACGGGGCGAGCCGGGGCGCGCTCGAGCACGTACGCGAGGTGCTGGAGCGCGAGGTCAACAGCGTCACCGACAATCCGCTGGTCGATGCCGATGGGGAGCGGATCCTGAGTGCCGGCAACTTCCACGGGCAGCCGGTAGCCCTGGCGATGGATTACGCGAAACTGGCGATCGCCGAGCTGGCCAACATCTCGGAGCGGCGTACGGCGCGCCTGCAGGACCCGGCGCTCTCGGGCCTGCCGCCTTTCCTGACGGAGGAGCCGGGCCTCAACTCGGGCCTGATGATCACCCAGTACACGGCCGCCAGCCTGGTGAGCGAGAACAAGGTGCTGGTGCACCCGGCCAGCGCCGACAGCATTCCCACGAGCGCCAACCAGGAGGATCACGTTTCGATGGGCACGATAAGTGCCCGGCAGGCGGCGCAGGTGCTGGACAACACCACGAAGGTCATCGCCATCGAACTCCTGAACGGCGCCCAGGCGCTCGAGCTGGCAGCCGTCGCACACCCGGGCGAGGGTGTGGAGCGGGCCTGGCGGGCGGTCCGGGGCGTCGTGGAACCCCTGCGGGGCGACCGCATGCTCGCTGGCGACCTCGAGAAGGTCGCCGGGCTCATCAGGAGCGGCGAACTCGCGCGGGTGCTCGCCGCCGAGCGCTAGCGCACCGCGCTATTTGAAGATGCGCCAGCTGAACGGATAGCGGTAGTGGATGCCCTTCCTCGCCTGGACGGCCGCGACGATGGGCATCACAACCGCTGCGATCCCCACCAGCATGAGCAGCGGAATGGCGATCACCAGACCTATCAGCGTGATGGCCAGCAGGAACGAGGCGACCAGGGTTATCACCATCGTCAGCTGAAAGTTGAGGGCCTCGAGGCCCTGCTCATTGACGAACTCGTACTCGTCCTTCTTCCATAGCCAGACGACGAGCGGGCCCAGCACGAATCCGACGCCGTTGCCGAGAAGCCCTACGAGGGCAGAGAGATGCGCCGCCATCGCCCAATCCCTCGCCGCCTGTTCGTTGCGGTCTATCTGTGCCACAGCAGCTCCTTCGCTTCAGATACGCACATTCTGACACCTGTGCAAGCCAGGAGGGACAAACGCCCCGGCGAATGAACGTATGATGAAACCAACATGGACACGATTGTCCAAGTAGGAGGTTTCATGTTTTCCGAACAGCAACCCCAAGCCTTCTATCCCTCGACGGGAGGAACCCGTGGCAGTTAACACCCCCGCAGTTTCTGACCGGCATTCCTACCGGGAGACCAAAACCACCACGCCTGCCGCAGCACCTCCTCACGTCGAGAGGGACCCGCAGGTAACCCGGCTCATCTACGCCTACATGGGCTTCGCGACGTTCTGGCTGCTCGTCGGTACCTTCATAGGCGAATACCTGGGCATCAAGTTCACGATGCCCGACCTCGAGCAGATCCCCTGGCTCTCGTTCGGCCGGTTGCGGCCGGTCCACACCAACGCCGTCTTCTGGGGCTGGTCGTCGCTCGCCCTGATAGGTCTCGCCCTCTTCGTGGTTCCCAAGACGAGCAACCGCAGGCTCTTCAGTCCCCGGCTTGGCTGGCTAAGCCTCGTCATGATCAACGTGGCGGTGCTCGCCGGCACGCTTACCCTCATGGCCGGCATCAACAACGGTGGCGGCGAGTACCGCGAGTACATCTGGCCCGTCCAGCTGGTCTTCGCGAGCGCTGTCATCATCGTCGCCTACAACCTCATCAGGACGGTCGCGACCAGGCGCGTGAACGAGATCTACATCTCCAACTGGTACATCGTCGCGGCATTCCTGTGGACGATCGTGGTCGTGGTGATCGGCTACACGCCCTTCTTCCAGACCAACCCGATCAGCCACTCGGTCATACAGGGCTATTTCATGCACATGGGCGTGGGCATGTGGTTCACACCGCTCGCCCTGGGCCTCACCTACTACTTCCTGCCCCGCCTGCTCAACAAACCGATCTACTCGTACTCGCTGGGCGCCCTGGCCTTCTGGACGCAAATGCTCTTCTACACGCTCATCGGCGCGCACCACTTCGTCTTCGCCCCGGTGCCCTGGTGGATCCAGACCATCGCCGTGATCTTCAGCGTGGGCATGCTGATTACCCTGGTCGCCGGTACCGGCAACTTCCTGCTCACCATGAAGGGCAGCTTCCGCAAGGTCTTCCGCAGCTACACTCTCCTCTTCATCCTCGCCGGAATCCTCGCCTACTTCTTCTGGTCGGCCCAGGGTTCGCTGCAGGCGCTGCGTACGCTGAACCTCGCCTGGCACTTCACCAACTTCACGGTGGCGCACTCGCACCTGACGATGTACGGCTTCATCGCCTTCCTCATCTGGGGCGGCATCTACGCCCTGCTGCCGCAGCTCACCCAGCGCGCGCCCTCCCGCTTCCTGGTGGGCACCCACTTCTGGCTCGCCCTGATTGGCCTGGGGGTTTACAGCATCCCGCTCATGATCGGCGGCACCATGCAGGGCCTCTCCTGGATCGCCGGCGCCCCCTTCATCGAGTCGGTGATCACGATGATGCCCTTCTGGATCTGGCGGGCAGTAGGCGGCAGCCTCATGTTCATCTCCCACGTCGTATTCGCCTACAACGTCTGGGTCATGCGTCCGGTGACCCAAACGGCGCAGGCCACGGAAACTGCTGCGGCACAGGCAGGGGTGACGGCATGAAGAACATCCACAGCAACCACAGGCTCCTCTTCTCCACGATCCTTATCGGCTTCATCGTCCTCTCGGTGGCACTGGCAGTTGGCCCGGCCATCTGGGTGGAGCAGAACATGCAACCCATCGAAGGCACCTCACCGCTCACCGAACTGGAGAAAGAGGGCCTGAAGATCTACGTGGGCGAAGGTTGCGTGGGCTGCCACAGCCAGCAGATTCGTCCGCTCGAGATGGACAGCCCCTACGGTCGGGCCTCGATCCCGGCCGATTACGCGCACCACGGTCCCCTCGGGCCGTTTAGCCCCTACGCCCCCGGCGTTCTGGGCACACAGCGCACGGGACCGGACCTGGCCGATGTCGGCACCCGCCAGCCCAGCGACGTGTGGCAGTACATCCACCTCTACAATCCCCGGGCAGTAGTTCCCGACTCGATAATGCCGGGCTACCCGTGGCTCTTCGAGGTCGTCGAGGAGGCCGGCCCGGACGACGTGGTCGTGCCCATTACCGGTGAATACGCTCCCGACGAGGGGCAGCTGGTGGCCACCGAAAAGGCCCAGGCGCTCGTCGCCTACATGCTGGCCCTCAAGCAGGCGCCGCTGGAAAGCGCAGAGGTGAGCCATGAGTAACCTGCTGAGCCAGCTCCTGCCGCTTGCCAACGCAGCCACCGACTTCATCTTCTCCCCGGGCGGCCACAGCGCCGAACTGACGGGAATCGTGGACATAGTCATCACAGTAATAGGCTCGATCGTGGTGCTGGGGGTCATCGTGGCGACGGTCGTCTACCTCCTGCGCCCCCGGGAAGAGGACGAGAACCACATCAAGCGCCGCATCCTGAACGACGGCCCGGGAAGTGAGGCAAGGGAATCATGAGCCGGCCCACGAACCACGTAGACGTCTTCCTCAACGATGACGCAGAGCCAATCGCCAGCTACCGCCCACCCCTGCAGTTCGATCTCGACACGAGCGAGCTGCCGGACGGGCGGCACACCCTGCGCATCGAGGCGTACGACTCCGAGGGGACGAAGGGCGTGCGCGAGATCTCCTTCACCGTCCGCAACGGACCCGGCATCGACGTGAAGGGGGTGCGCGACAACGATGTTGTCGACGGCAAGGTCGCGCTCACCATCAACGCCTTCGGCGGGGCGGTGGAGACGAACTGGGAGGCATCGAGGGCAGAGACACCCAGGCCCGTGCCCTACTGGGCCTGGGGCTTGCTCGTGGTGCTTATAGCCTTTGGCCTCTATTACGGCTTCACCACCTGGAACCCGCCGGGAGAGGTAGTCGCCAGGCAGGAGGGCCGGGTTGTCGCCCAGTCCGGCACCCCACCGCCGGCGCAAGGGGCAGGCGAGGGCGCGTCACAGCAGGGGCCGACTGACGGCGGCGAGGGTGATACTGGCGCGGCGGCAGCGGTCGCCGGGTTCGACAGGGAGCTGGGCGAGCGCGTCTACGGTGCCAGCTGCTCGAGCTGTCACCAGGCGAACGGCCAGGGCTTGCCGGGCGTGTTCCCGCCCATGGCGGGCGATCCTGTTGTGCTCGCCGACGACCCGACTGAGCACATCGACATAATCCTGCACGGCCTCCAGGGCAAGGAGATCAACGGTGTTGCCTACGCTTCACCCATGCCGGCCTTCGCTTCGCAGCTTAGCGACGAGGAGATTGCGGCGGTCATCAACTACACGCGCACCAGCTGGGGCAATGATGCTCCCCTGGTAGCTCCTGAAGAGGTGGAGCGGCTGCGCTAAGCCGTTCCCGACGGTTCACCCGAATTCCGTCACGGTCTCCGGCCGTGGCGGAATTCTTTTTACCGTTCCCGGGAATCAACCGGTGAGGTCGGTGCGGCGCAGCAGGGTGGCGTTGATGGCGACCACTATGGTGGAGATGCTCATGAGGATGGCGCCCACGGCCGGCGACAGCAGGAAGCCCGCCCAGGCGAGAACGCCTGCCGCGAGCGGGATGGCCACGGCGTTGTAGCCGGTGGCCCAGCCCAGGTTCTGGATCATCTTCCGGTAGGTCGCCTTCGAGAGGCGCAGGGCGGCCAGCACGTCGCGGGGGTCGTCCTCGACCAGCACCAGGTCGGCCGATTCGATGGCGATATTCGTACCGGCCCCGATGGCGATCCCCAGGTTCGCCTGGAGGAGGGCCGGGGCGTCGTTGATGCCATCCCCGACGAAGGCGACATTGCCGTCGCGCTGCAGCTCGCCTACCAGCCGGGCCTTATCGCCGGGCAGGACCCGTGCGTAGTAGCGGTCCATGCCCAGCTCACCTGCAACCGTGCGGGCTACCGCCTCGGAGTCGCCGGTGATCATCACCGTCTCGATTCCCTGCTCCTGCAGGCCGCGTATCGCCTCCCGGGCGCTGGTGCGCACCTTGTCTGCCAGGGCGAAGACGGCAATGACCCGGGCCTGGTCCATGAGGGCTATGACGCTCTCGCCGCGGTCCTCTGCCTGAGTCAGTCCGCTTTGCAACGCTTCGGGCAGTTCGAGTCCCTGCTCGCCTATCCATTCGGGCCGCCCCACGGTGTAACCGGTACCGTCGACCTCGCCGCGCACGCCCTTGCCCGCCACGACGCTGAAGTTGCTGACGCGGGGGATGTTCAGCTCCAGCTCCTGCGCCCGCTCCACAATGGCGTTCCCCAGCGGGTGCTCGCTGGGCACCTCGAGGGCGGCTGCGATCTGCAGCGCCTCCCGCTCGCCGACATCCTGTACGAAGGATTCACGGACCTCGAAGCGCCCCTCGGTGAGCGTGCCGGTCTTGTCGAAAGCGACCACGTCCATCTCGCGGGCGCGCTCGAACGCTTCGCGGTTGCGGACGAGGATGCCGTGCCGCGCGCTCAGCGCGGTGGCGTTCACGGTGACCAGGGGGATGGCCAGGCCCAGCGCGTGGGGGCAGGCGATGATCAGCACCGTAACCGTCCGGGTGATCGCCTGTTCGACGCCCGGCGTGAATGCGAACCAGACGAGGAAGGTGAGTATGCCCGCGCCCAGCGCTATGTAAAAGAGCCAGCCCGCCGCTCGGTCGGCAAGTACCTGGAAGCGGCTGCGCGAGGACTGTGCCTGCGCCACGAGGCGCTGCATTTGCGAAAGGGTCGTGTCGTCCCCGGTGCGCGTGACGCGCACGGTGACAGCTCCCTCGCCGTTGATGCTGGCCGCCACCACTTCATCTCCGGCAGCCTTGGGGATGGGCTTCGACTCCCCGGTGAGGAACGACTCGTCGGTACTGGTGTCGCCCTGTTCGACTACGCCGTCGACAGGGACCTGCTCGCCCGGCCGTACCAGGATCAGGTCGCCTGTCCGCAGGCGGTCCACGGTCACCTCGACGAACTCACCGTCCTCCATTCGTCTGGCCGTGCTGGGCACCAGCTCCATCAGTTCATCGAGCGCCCTGGAGGCGCCTTCGACGCTGGCCATCTCCAGCCAGTGGCCCAGCAGCATGATGGTGATGAGGGTGGCGAGTTCCCAGTAGAAGGGCATGCCGGGCAGGCCCAAGGTCACGGCCAGGCTGTAGAGGTAGGCGACCGTAATTGCCAGGCCTATGAGCGTCATCATGCCGGGCTGGCGTCCGGCCAGCTCCTCGCGGGCGCCCCGCAGGAACACGGTCCCGCCGTAGAAGAAGAGAACCGTGCCCAGGACCGGGTTTACCCACCCGGAACCGGGAAACTGCACCGCCTCATAACCCAGCCACGCCTGCAGCTGCTCGGAGAAGTAGAGGATCGGCAGGGTGAGGAGCAGGCTTATCCAGAACTTGTCGCGGAAGGCCTGGGGGCTGTGATGGGCATGCGCGTCGTGGCCGCCGTGTCCGTGGTGACCGTGGTGCCCATGACCGCCGTGGTCTTGGTGCTCAGCGTGTCCTGACTCGTGGAGCTGCCCGGCGTGCTCCTCCAGCTGGGAGTCGTGCGCCGCATGGCCGGTGTGCGCATCGCCGGTATGCGGATCCCCGGTCTTGTCGTGTCTGGCCATTGACTCTCGCCCTCCTGGACAGCCTGCCGCAGTAGCGCTGCGTCGACTTCCCCATGAGTATCACAGGGGCACGCGACCGCCCGGTCTCCCCAGCCCAAAGAGGGGTGGCGGGCATCCGGTCGAAACACCGGAACCCGCCACCTTCAAGCCGTCCTGTAATTCTTTGGCAACTACATGGCCGAGGACTCTTCGGCTTCGTCTTCCGCGGGATTGGCCGGGGTGTCTCCGCCTGGACCGGCGCCATCCATGTCGTCCTCGCCCTCACCCGGTGTGGTTGGCTCATCCATTCCTGGTGTGGCTGGCTCGTCCATGCCCGGCTCCTCATCGCCAGGTGCGCCGGGCGTTTCAGGCGTTTCCATGTCAGGAGTGTCCGGGGTTTCGGGCGCCGCGGGCGTGTCAGGAGTTTCCGGTGCGGCGGGCTCCTCCATGGCGTCTTCCTGCTCGCCCTCCATACCTGCGCCGCCGCCGGCGACACCCTGGATCATCTCGCCTTCGGGCGAAACGACGAACCAGCGGTCACCTACGCCCTGGCCGGCAGTGTCGCCCGGCTGGGTGTCGGCAGCGAAGTAGTAGAGCGGCCAGCCGTTGTAGACGACCTGCTGGCGGCCGTCGACGTCGGCGACGTAGAGCAGCTCGGTGTCTACCTGGCCTTCGGCGTCGGTTGCGATGGTGACAGCGCCGTCCTGTGCCAGGAATGGCGGCCAGTTCACCAGACAGTCGTCAAGGCATTGTGCCGCCTCCGGCCGTACGCCCGAGCTCATCGGCTCGAGGTCGCCCACGGCCTGGGCGTCGTCAACGAAGAGGTAGAGCGTGCGTCCCTCGGCATCCGTGAGGAACGAGCCGAGCTCAGAGGTATCCGAGACCGAAACCGATGCACCGTCCTGGGCTGCCACCAGCCCGAACAGCAGAGACATGCCCAGTACTACCCATAACCGCCTCATACCATCACCCTCCCTAGCTTTTCAGTAAGCAAGAGAAGAGTAGACCGGGGGGTGGAATCAGACTGTGCCGCTACTCCGGATGACGCCGCAGATAGGCCTTGACGAACGGGCAGCGCGGCTCGATCCGGTACCCCTCACGCCGCGCGTGGTCGATGCCGGCCTTCACGAGCCTGGTGGCGATCCCCCGCCCCCGGTGCGCTTCCGGTACGCGGGTACTGGTGAATACCATGTCCCTACCGTCCAGCTCATACTCGAGGACCGCCAGCTCGTCCCCCAGCCGCACGTCGAACCGGCCCTCCTCCGGGTTGTGCCGGACTTCGTTGTTCTGTGTCTGCTCGCTCATGGTTTCCTTAGCCTCAAGGATGGCAGTTTTCAGGCGGCTGCTGTGTGGCGCCGGTCAG
>Ga0209487_1003251_pt1 | contig 12808 bp, 9 predicted proteins | sample Poulit2012_FD_187524 | JGI IMG/M metagenome (GOLD analysis project Ga0209487, IMG submission 187524) | Agricultural soil microbial communities from Georgia to study Nitrogen management - Poultry litter 2012 (SPAdes) (version 2) | ecosystem: Environmental > Terrestrial > Soil > Agricultural land... | reverse complement strand
ATCGAATTAGGGAGTGGCAGCAGCTACAAGACCCGGCTGCTTCTGGATCACTTGAAAGCGCTGAAGAGTTACTATCCGGTCGATATCTCAGAGGCTTTCCTCCTGCAGACCGTCAGGGAGCTGAAGGAGAGTTATCCGGATCTCAAGATTCAGCCGGTTGTGGCGGACTACACGCAGTACTTTCCGCAGCCGAATGAAACGCCATCTGGTTCAGCTGAAAACAGATCTGCTCTGCCAGGGGGGAGACGGGTCGTCTTTTTCCCCGGTTCAACCATTGGTAACTTCGGCAGTGAGGAGGTGACCCGTTTCCTGCAGCTTATCCATCAGATCGTGGCTCCTGACGGAGGGTTTCTGGTCGGTGTGGATCTTAAAAAGAGTCGGGAGACACTGGAGGCGGCCTACAATGATTCCGAGGGGGTCACTGCGGCGTTCAACAAAAATCTTCTGGAGCGGCTGAACCGCGAGGCGGGAGCCAATTTCGATCCGGAACGGTTTGAACACAGAGCTCCCTATAATGAGAAGGAGGGGCGTATAGAGATGCATCTGGTGAGCCTTGAGCCGCAACAGGCAGAGGTCGGAGGTGAAACTTTCCGGTTTGAGGAAGGTGAAACGATCCACACAGAGAATTCCTACAAATACACACTTGAAGAGTTTGCAGGACGGGTATCAGATCTGTTCCGGGTGGAGAGGGTCTGGACTGATGAGGCGGACTATTTCAGCCTGCAGTATCTGATTCCGGTCTGAATTTTCATCCACATCCAGGCAGTGAGAGTCAAATCATTCATACATCCAGACGGTGAGTGTCAACCATGAGAGATCCTGACAATCCAGTAACGGAACCTATGCAACCCACCATCTCCAATCTGTCGACAGAGGACCTTTACGAAGCGGTTCAGAACAAAACTTTCCAGAACAGGGAGCAGTCGCTAATCGATATCCGGCCGATGGCCGCATTCAACGGCTGGAGGATGAAGAGCGAGAAGCGGGGAGGTCATATTCCGGGCGCCAAGAGTGTCCCGCTCGCGTGGACCCGGTTCATGGACTGGGGGGAGGTGCTTGAGGAGAAGCGTGTCTCGAAGAGTCAGCCAGTGGTTATCTATGGTTACACATCAGCAGAGACTGAGAATATGGCGCGCCAGCTGCAGGATCTGGGATATCGACAGATTCTGATCTATGACGATTTTCTGGATGAGTGGTCCGCCGATTCTGCACTGCAGCTGGATCATCTGGAGCGGTATCAGCATCTGGTTTACCCGGAGTGGGTTCATCAGCTGATCAATGGGAGCCCGCCTGAGGGAGTTGACAGAGAGAACGCTGTGATCTGTCATGCCCATTTTTCACACCCGGAGGACTATCAGAAGGGTCATATTCCGGGTGCTGTTCCGCTGGATACGCTTATGCTTGAAGCAGAGGAGACCTGGAACAGGCGAACGCCGGAGGAGCTGGCCCGGTCGCTGGGGCGGCTGGGGATTAGCCGTGACTCCACAGTTGTGCTCTACGGAAGGTTCTCCACACCCAGCTTCCATGAGCAGGCATCGCCCGGGCGGCATGCCGGTCACCTGGGAGCGATGAGATGTGCTGCAATCATGCTCTATGCGGGCGTTGAGGATGTGCGGATTCTGAATGGCGGGTTGACCTCTTGGGAACAGGCGGGATATGAACTCTCTCAGGAGGATGTACAGCCTGAACCCTCAGCGGATTTCGGAGTACCAATCCCTGCAAGGCCGGAGTTTATGATAGACACTCCGGATGCCCGCCGGCTGCTGAAGTCGCCGGTTGGTGAGCTGGTGAGCGTGCGGAGCTGGGAGGAGTTTACCGGGCTCTACAGCGGCTATCACTACATTGATAAGAAGGGGGAGATTCCAGGGGCTGTCTTCGGGAACTGTGGAAGTGATGCCTACCATATGGAGAACTACCGGAACTTTGACCACACCATGCGGGACTTCCACGAGGTTGCCGAGAAGTGGGAGGAGGCCGGTATTACTTCTGATAAAGAGATCGCCTTCTACTGTGGAACCGGCTGGCGTGGCAGTGAAGCTTTCATGAATGCCTGGCTGATGGGGTGGCCCAATGTCTCCGTCTACGATGGCGGCTGGTTGGAGTGGAGCAGTGATCCGTCAAATCCGATAGCTACAGGAGTACCTGAGGATCAGCAGGATGCCAGGCGTCGCACCGGTTGAACGGCTCTGACATAGAGGGTTCAGATGAGAAATTTTACAGCATATGGCGTCATAACCGTCACAACATAGAGGGGAGATAGTAATTGAAAAGGGACCGGGCCGATACGCTGGCATAGGGCAGCTCCACGCGAGAGGGTGAACCCGGCTCCATCGCAGAGTAAACCGGTAAGCGGAGAGTATACTTATGCCGGAGAGTAAACCGACTCCGGAGGGTGAACCACAGTGAAACCGCGGAGGGAATCATAGCCCATTTGATAATTGTTGATAAACCATGGCCTGCGGAGTTGTCTATATCGACATTACTTCTATATTTAATATAAAGAATATCAGTAAGCAGGTTTAATAAGGAGGAGAGTCATGGAAAAAACGATGAATCCTGTAAATGAGAAGCTGAAACAGAGTAGAGAGTTGGACCAGGAGCTGGAAGGTACATTTCCTGCAAGCGATCCCACGTCATCATCTCAGCCCGGTCATGACCGGGACCTTAAAAAGAAGAAACTGAGCAAAGAGCTGGATCAGGAGCTGGAGGGTACATTCCCGGCCAGTGACCCTCCCGCATCGTCTCAGCCTGGTCATGGGAGGCCTTTTGAGAAAAAATTTGGCTCCCGACCCCCGCAATCAGAGGAGGAGAGCCCGGAGGTTCCGCTTCCGGCTGAGTAACGTCTGTTATGAGCACTATTAGCGTTATAAGCCACTGTAAGCGTGACGCTTTAAAGCCCTGGCACGTCTTTCTGTATCGGGGCACGATCTGATCTGTTTCAATGGTGAGTGGCCGGTTATATTATCAACGGCGGCTCACCTTATATTTTGTTGTTTCATACCTTATGTTCCTGAAGGCCTGTGGTCTGAACCTGCTATAGCATGGCAGACAATAAGATCCGGGGTTACAGATGGATAATGGAAAAGAGACAACGGGATGATGAAAGAGTCAGAAGAGTGTCATGCTGAGCAGCTACACTGTCGCGCTGAACAGGGAGTCTGTGAACGACCAGCTGCGATGTCGGACAGAGTCGTGCCTGCATCTGTTCTGCTACTCTTGTCAGCCCTTTTTGGCTTGAGTCTCTTCTGGAGTTCGGTTGTTGCACAGACAGCTTCCCAGAGCACCCATCACGACATCCTGATCCTGAACGGACGTATGATCGATGGTAGCGGTACTCCATGGATCAAGACCGACATTGCCGTAGACGGCGACCGTATCACGGCCATTGGAGATCTCTCCGGTCGCAGTGCGGATCGGACGATCGACGCAAGCGGACTCTACGTCACTCCCGGCTTCATCGATACGCACAGTCACGCCAGCTCTGGTCTGACCAACCCGGAACTCAGCGCAGCTGAACCCCTTGTGGCACAGGGCGTCACGACAGTTTTTATCAATCCTGATGGTGGAGGTCCTCTGGATCTTACCAGACAGCAGGAGGAGCTGCGTGCAGCCGGTCCCGGTGTCAATGTTGCGCAGTTTGTGCCTCACGGTACCATCAGGGTGGAGGTTCTGGGAAGAGAGGATCGTGCACCGGATGAGAAAGAGCTCGAGAGGATGAAGGAGCTGGTTCGTCAGGGCATGGAGGCAGGTGCCTTCGGCTTGTCGACCGGTGTCTTCTATTCACCAGCCAGTTTTGCAGAGACTGACGAGCTTGTTGAACTGTCTAAAGTCGCTGCAGAGTATGAAGGCGTCTACCAGAGCCATATCCGTGACGAAGCGGACTACACCATTGGTGTTGTGGCTGCTGTAGATGAGGTGATCGAGATTGCCGAGAGGGCAGCCCTGCCCGGTGTGGTGACCCATATCAAAGCTCTGGGACCGAACGTCTGGGGATACTCTTCAGCAATGGTGCACCGGATTGAGCAGGCACGTGAGCGTGGCGTCCAGGTTTTTGCCGACCAGTACCCGTACAATGCTTCATCGACGAGTCTTGCAGCTGCGCTGGTTCCACGCTGGGCCCTGGAGGGAGGGATGTCAGCTTTCAGAAACCGTCTTGAGGATGATGGGCTGAGGGGGCAGATCCGGGAGCAGATGGTCGAGAACCTGGCTCGTCGCGGTGGGGCCGGCCGCATCCAGCTGCTGAACGTCCGGCAGTACCCTGACCTGGAGGGCCGAACCCTGGCATGGTATGCAGAGGAGTCCAGCCTGGAAGAGGTGGATGCCGCGATTACACTCCTGGAGGAGAGTTCTCCCGGGATTGTCTCCTTCAACATGAACGACAGAGATGTGGAGCGCCTGATGCGCCAGCCATGGACAATGACCGCCTCGGACGGCGGACTGGTGGCGATGGGACAGGGGGTTCCTCACCCCCGCAACTACGGCAGCTTTCCACGCAAAATAAAGTACTATGCGGTGGAGCAGGGTGTTGTGGATCTCGCTTTTGCAATACGCAGCATGACCCATATGCCTGCCCTGGTCTATGGAGTCCATGATCGGGGGATGATCCGTGAGGGGGCCTTTGCAGATCTGGCCATCTTCGATCTTGGTCAGCTTGAAGCTCCGGCCGATTTTCAGGATCCGCATCAGCTGGCTGAAGGGATGGTGTACGTTTTTGTCAATGGTGAGGCGGCTGTTGAGGATGGAGAGTTGACCGGCTCCAGAAGTGGCCGGCTGCTGGTGCGCGAGAGAGATTGAGACAGCTTGAGCAGTACGAACAGAATTGAGGGCTCAGCTGAACGGTTTGACGAGCGTGAGAGAGATAGAACTCTGGACCGGAAGAGGAAGAGTTCGAAACTCCTTTCAGAACTGCAGGCCGCTGCCCGGACTGGTTTGACCTCTCTGATCAGGAACAGTTTGAGATCCGTTTCTTGTTGATGACACCAGACACCCTAAAACTCAACTGATCGTATGGACAACAAGAGCAGTCACTTATATCCGCCCGCAACTCCGGAGATGTCAAAAAAACGGGCTGAACTGGCCCCTGAAATAACGGAAGCCTTCCGGAATTTCAACCGGACCGTATTTAAAGAGAATCATCTTGATGAGAAGACGAAGCAGCTGATCGCTGTCGCTGTAGCACACGTCACCCAATGCCCCTACTGTATCAAGGGGCATACGAAACTGGCCAAATCCAAACATGCCACCAATGAGGAGATCATGGAAGCGATCTGGGTGGCATCCGAGATGAGAGCCGGTGCAGCCTATGCTCATGCGGCGCTGGCACTGGAAGAGATGGAGAAGATGGATGAGCGGAGAGCGGCAAAATCCGGCAAAAAGGATGACTGACGGATGCTCAGAAGGTACCGGTAGCTGATCTTAAGTTACACCAGCCCGGTACTTCCACCTCCTGTCTCCAGGTTCACGTTCATTCCCTGCCCGTTGCTCTCCCAGGCTCCGTTGGTGAAATCCGGGATGTCGATCGGTGCAGACTTGTTGGCCACCGACCACTCACTCAGCGGGGTGATCACACTCGAGGTGGCCGCTTCATAGACATCCATCTCCACCGGCAGTCCGTTTCTCAGACAGTCGATCAGGCGCCAATCCTGCATGTTCACCCTTTCATAGGAGCTCAGGCCCTGGCCAAGCGTCGCTTCTTTTTCAAACTCCTGAAAAGCGCGGGTCATGGCGGGGGTGTACTCCTCAACGAGTGCGTCAAACTCCTCTTCCGTGACAAATTCATGGCCGAAGGCGAAACGGTCGGGAGTGCCGGCATAAGCCCCTTTGGTCCCGCTCACCAGTCGCTTGAAGATTCTCGGACGCGGGGAGGTGACATCGTGCTGAAGCAGGATCACTTTTCCATTTTTAGTCCGAATCGTGCTGTTATTCATGTTGCCCCGGTAGTCGCGTCCCACATATGGCTCCCAGAACTCATCTTCGGCAGCCCGCTCTTCCGCTTTTTTTCCCATCATGAAATCATCAGTCGACATCGAGGTCATGTAGTCGAACTGGTCTCCGCTGGTGATCCCGAACATCTGCATGAGCGGCACAATGCCGTGCTGGGGGTAGAGGTTGCCGTGACGGCCGATGTTCTCCTTGAGGCGCCACATGTTGTGGTACATGTGCTTGGTGAAGTTGTAGTCACTCAGCAGATCGTGGACGTAGGCACCCTCAGCCGTAATCAGTTCACCAAAGACACCGTGACGGATCATGTTGAGCAGAACCGAGTAGTTCGGATAGTGACAGGAGGCGGACATCTGGACACAGTGCCTCCGTGTACGTTCGGAGGTCTCGACCAGCCGCCAGCAATCTTCGACAGTGTCAGCAGCAGGCAGTTCCGTATAGACATGCTTACCATGCTCCATCGCGTAGACTGCCTGATCTGTATGGAGGTGCCAGGGTGTGGCGATGGCGATCAGATCAATATCATCCCGCTCGCACATCCGTTTCCACTCATCCTCTCCACCGAAGTAGCCATCGGGAGTGTGGCGGTCCGAGATCGTCTCTATTGCGCGGTTCACACGATCCTCCTCAAGATCTGACAGAGCCTTGATCTCGACGCCTTCGATGCTGGCGAGCCGACGTACGGTACCGGATCCGCGGTTTCCAATTCCGGTGATGCCAACTCGGACGATGTCAAGGGGAGGGGCCGCATACCCATGCATATTGAACTGGCCAGCTCTGGGAGTCTCCGCCTGTTCCCGGATATGGTTCAGACGCTCTTCACCGGTCCTGTTCCGGCCACTGTCAGAGCAGCCTGTCATCATACCGGCACCTGCAAGGCCTGCACCGGCCAGGCCACCTATCTTCAAAAACTCTTTTCTGTTGATCATCTTTTGTAATGCGTTCTGATGTAATTCAGGATGGTTGATCTCCTGTTGATTTCGGAGGCTCGATCTCCTGTTGATTCCGGTTAATGTCCGACACCGCCGGATAACTTGCAATATTATGACAGCTCCATTGCATTTTTTACTAATTTTTGCTTGTGGAAATTTCTACAAACGCTTACACTATCGCCGCCCGAATGAACGTTCAATCTATGGCGATGCAGGATCCGGTTACAGACAAGAAAAAAGCAATTTTCGATAGTACGCTTCAGCTGATACGTGAGCATGGATTTCATGGTACCTCCATGAATGGTGTGGCCAAGAATGCTTCAGTTGCTACCGGTACGATCTACCACTATTTCGAGAGCAAGGATCAGCTGATCTGTGAAATCTATGACTATTACCGGGACCAGCTGATCAAACTGATTGAAGAGGCGATTGACAACTCACAGGCATTCAAGGAGAATTTCCAGCGAATCTGGTTCATTCTCTACCACTACTATACGTCAAATACCAATATTCTGATCTTCTTTGAACAGTTCATCAACTCGCCATACAACACGGACAGGGATCACCCGGCTCACTCCGGACCTCTATACGACTTTTTCAAGAAGGGGATGGATGACGGGTTCCTGAAGCAGATTGAACCGCGGATCGCCATTGTACTGACGCTGTCGAGTGTATCATCTACGGCGAAGCTGACCAATTTCAGCAACTTTTCGATGGACAGGGGTGATCTGGAATCTGTCTTCAATGTACTCTGGGACGGCTTTGTCAGGCGGTAGCCTGTGGAATAATACAGACGACAGAGAATAATACAGACGGCACGGGAAAAGAATAACAGACGGCACTCGACTCATTAACCTAATATTACAAATCAATGATACAACGTTACGGACTACTGGTGGCAAGCCTCCTGCTGCTCATCTCTTGCGGAAACCCGGATAATGAGTCTGCTCCACAGCAGGCGTTGCCCTATCCGGTTGTTGAAATCCCTGTGACCTCTCTGACGGGTTACACGTCATATCCTGCAAGTATCGAGGGGAGGGTCAATAGTGGAGTTCGTGCCAAGATCCCCGGTTATATCACTGATGTCCTAGTGGATGAGGGTCAGAAGGTGTCGAAAGGTCAACCGCTGTTCAAGCTTGAGACTGCTTCGCTGACTCAGGATGCAGAAGCGGCCCAGGCCAATGTAGAGGCGGCTCGTGTAGAGGTGAACCGGCTGAAGCCCCTGGTCGAGAAGAATATTATCAGCGAGGTGCAGCTGGAGACAGCACTGGCGCGATTGTCACAGGCGGAGGCCTCCTACAACAGCCTGGCTGCCAACATCGAGTATGCGACGATCCGGAGCCCGCTCGATGGCTATGTCGGCTCCATTCCGTTCCGGGAGGGGGCACTGGTCTCGCCATCTGATCCGGAGCCGCTGACGGTTGTTACAGACATCAATGAGGTTCACGCCTACTTCTCCATGAATGAGCGGGAGTACCTCAACTTTCTTCAGAATACAGAAGGCAACGGTCTCCAGGAGAAGATCAAGAATTTCCCGCCTGTTGAACTGCAGATGGCCAATGGTCAGCTCTATGACTTCTTCGGCGAGATTGAGACGGTCTCCGGACAGGTGAACCGTTCATCCGGAACAGTAAGTTTCCGCGCCTCTTTCCCCAACCCGACCCGCATCCTGACGAATGGTAACAGTGGTACCATCCGCATCCCCAAACTGTGGGAGAATGTCGCTGTTGTGCCTGAAACCAGCACCTTTGAACGACAGGGTCTGGTCTACGTCTACAAGGTTCAGGGGGACACCATGGCGGTCTCCTCGATCATCGAGGTGGCGGACCGGATCAATAATCTGCTGGTGATCCAGTCAGGTATTGAAGCCGGTGAGCAGATTGTGGCACGCGGGGCAGGCACTTTGAGCAACTACACCCCGATCGAGCCGCAGGCGGTGGCGTTCGACAGCCTGGCCAACTCGATCGAACTGGTATTCAGATAAGGGCTTCAGGCGAGACGGCTTTAACTGATGACCCGAATAACTTCTAACAGATTCTCATCTACGACACCCGCCCGATGCGGCTCTGCTGATGTTGTGCAGCGGAGTTCCGGGACGCCCAAACGAGTTGCATCATGATTCAAAAGTTAATTGACCGACCTGTTCTCTCCTCGGTAGTCTCTATTATCATTCTGATACTGGGGATACTCGCGTTGAACAACCTTCCCGTGACCCAGTATCCGGAGATTGCACCGCCAACGGTACAGGTGAGTGCCAACTACCGCGGTGCGAACGCAGAGACGGTGCTGGAGAGTGTGATCATTCCGATTGAGGAGCGGATCAACGGTGTGGAGGGGATGACCTACATCAACTCGACGGCCAGCAACAACGGGAGTGCCACCATCGAGGTCTTTTTTGATCAGGGGATTGATCCAGATATTGCCGCGGTCAACGTTCAGAATGCGGTAGCCCGTGCGACCCGGTTGCTGCCTCCGGAGGTGAACCAGGCGGGTGTGGTGACACGGAAGCAGCAGACCAGCTCCCTGATGTTCTTCACGGTGCTTTCGGAGAACGAAGACTACGATGCGACTTACATCCAGAACTACCTGGAGATCAACGTCCTGCCGGAGCTGAACCGGATTGAAGGGGTGGGCAACGTGAGGGTATTCGGGCAGAAGAACTACTCGATGAGAATCTGGCTCCATCCTGAGAAGCTGGCCAGCTACAATCTGGTTCCGACCGATGTCACGGCAGCGATCAATGAGCAGAGCCTTGAAGCGGCGGCCGGCGCCCTGGGACGGAATAATGCCGAAGCCTTTGAGTATGTGATCCGGTATGCAGGGCGCTACACCACGGCGGCGGAGTATGAAAATATTATCATCAAGGCGCTCGGGAATGGTCAGTTTATCCGGCTGAAGGATGTTGCGGAGGTGGATATGAATGCGGAGGGGTATTCGGTCTACTCCTTTACCAACGGTGTGCCCGGTGTGAGTATGTCGGTCTATCAGATTCCGGGATCCAATGCCCAGCAGATTATCAAGGAGGTTCATGAGAAGCTCGATGAGATGGAGAAGGAGTTTCCCGAGGGCCTTTCCGTTCTGGTGAACTTCGATACCAACGAGTTTCTGAACGCCTCTATCTCCAATGTGGCGATGACCATTGTGGAGGTGTTTATTCTGGTGTTTCTGGTGGTTTTTGTCTTTCTGCAGGACTTCAGGTCGACCATCATTCCTGTTCTGGCGGTCCCGGTATCGATTATCGGTACCTTCTTCTTCCTGAGCCTGTTCGGCTACTCCATCAACCTGTTGACGCTCTTTGCACTGGTGCTGGCGATCGGGATTGTGGTGGATGATGCGATTGTGGTGGTGGAGGCGATCCACGCCAAACTTGAACAGGGGGCGGAGAGTGCCAGATCTGCGGCACATGAAGCGATGCAGGAGATCACCGGTGCGATTATCTCTATTACGCTGGTGATGGCCGCCGTCTACATTCCTGTGACCTTTATCACCGGACCTACCGGGGTCTTCTATGAGCAGTTCGGCGTGACCCTGATCGTGGCCATCGCCATCTCGGCGATCAACGCGCTGACTCTCAGCCCGGCGCTCTGTGCTCTCTTTCTGAAGCCACACAATGAGAAAGAGGAGAAAAAACCTTTTCTGAACCGGTTCTATGTCGCCTTCAATACGGCGTTCTATGCGACTACCAACCGCTACTCACAGGCTCTCGGATTTCTGAACCGCCACAAGTGGGTGACGGTGGCTATTCTGCTGATCTCGACCGTGGGTATCTTTTGGACAGCCCAGCAGACGCCAACAGGTTTTGTTCCGGAAGAGGATCGGGGCATGATCTTTACCAACGTCGAGCTGCCGGCCGGTGCATCTCTTGACCGGACAGTGACCATTACAACAGAGCTGAGCGAGAAGGTTCAGCAGATTCCCGGCGTAGCCGGCGCTTCGATGGTCAACGGTTTCAGTATGCTGGGTGGCGCGGGCAGTAACAATGCTCTCGGATTCATCAAGCTGGATCACTGGGATGACCGTCAGGATGAATCGCTCTCCGTCCGTGCTATCATGGATCGCCTCTTTGAGACGGCCAGCACCATCTATGATGCAGAGATTGTGTTTTTCGCACCGCCGAGTGTTCCCGGTTTCGGCTCTTCCGCAGGATTTGAGCTGAGTGTGCTGGACCGGATGGGAGGAAGTTTTGAGGACTTGAACAGTGTCACGCAGGACTACCTGCAGAAGCTGGCGGACCGTCCTGAAGTTCTCTATGCGCAGAGCTCGTTCAGAACTGACTACCCGCAGTATGAGATTCTGATCGACATCCCGAGAGCCAAGGAGGCAGGCGTATCGGTCAACGATATATTCAGCTCGCTGCAGGGGTACATTGGCGGATTCTACACGGCTGATTTCGCACGGTTCGGGAAGCAGTATCAGGTGTTTGTCCAGTCTCTGCCGACCCACCGGACCTCACCTGAGAGTCTGAACTCTCTCTTTGTCCGTAACGCGAATGGCGGGATGGCTCCGGTCTCCCAGTTTGTCGAGCTCAAGCGGGTTTACGGTCCGCAGGCAGTGACCCGTTTCAACCTCTTCAACTCAGCCGGAGTGAACGGTGCGGTTGCACCGGGCTACTCAACCGGGGACGCTATCCAGGCAGTTCAGGAGGTGAGCGAGACGCTGCCGAACAATTACACCATCGGTTTCACCGGCTTGACGAGAGAGGAGATCTCGGCAGGGAGCCAGACGGTGTTCATCATCATGCTCAGTGTCCTCTTCATCTACTTTATCCTGGCCGGCCAGTATGAGAGCTATCTGCTCCCGTTCTCAGTTCTCCTGTCGCTGCCGATCGGCGTCTTCGGAGCTTATCTGTCGACCTGGCTGACGGGGCTGGAGGCCAATATCTACTTTCAGATCGCTCTGATCATGCTGCTCGGACTACTGGGCAAGAACGCGATTCTGATCGTGGAGTTTGCAATCCAGAGGCGGCGTTCCGGATTTTCGATTGTGGACGCTGCATTTGACGCGGCGGTTGTTCGGCTGCGTCCGATTCTGATGACCTCGTTTGCCTTCATCATCGGCCTGCTGCCTCTGGTCTTCGCCAGTGGAATCGGGGCGGCGGGTAACCGCTCCATCGGGACCGGTGCGGTTGGAGGACTGCTGTTCGGAACCGTTGTCGGAGTCTTTGTGATTCCGATTCTCTTCATCGCCTTCCAGTGGCTGCAGGAGAAGATCATGGGTACGCCAGAATTTACAGAGGTCGCTGTGGCATCTGTCGGTACCGGCTCTGTTGATGCGGGTTCAGTCGACTCTGGTTCAGAAACTGGTTCAGCCGAAACAGACGAGTAGTGACTGCCGGCACTGACGTGCCCCTATTGCAAAACACCATATACATCTACAGGAACTAACTGACCTAACATGAAGAAGTTCGCAGCCACGCGGCTGGCCATCATACCGTTCATCTTGATCTTCCTGCCATCCTGCTTCACCGCGAAGCAGTATGTCCGGCCGGATCAGGTGGTCGAGGAAGCCTATTTCAGAACCGATGAACTGCCTCAGGACAGCCTGTCTATGGCGGAACTCTCCTGGCAGGATCTCTTCAACGATCGATATCTGATCGGCTATATCGAGGAGGGGCTGGAGAACAACATGGATATCCGGATCGCTCTCGAGCAGATCAATGCGGCCGAAGCCTACTTCAGGCAAGGTCGTGCCTCCTGGTATCCGGATCTGAATGTCGGCCTGCAGGGTGGGCGGCAGTGGCTGTCAGAAAATGGTGCAGGTGGGGGCAGTATCAATCAGTTTGAGTTGTCAGGTAACCTCTCCTGGGAAGCCGATATCTGGGGCCGTATCCGAAGCAGTGTCAGAGCTTCTGAAGCCGCCTATCTGCAGACGGTGGCAGCTCATCAGGCTGTAAAGACGGAACTGATCGCCAACATCGCCTCTGTCTATTTCCAGCT
>Ga0209487_1003250_pt1 | contig 12810 bp, 10 predicted proteins | sample Poulit2012_FD_187524 | JGI IMG/M metagenome (GOLD analysis project Ga0209487, IMG submission 187524) | Agricultural soil microbial communities from Georgia to study Nitrogen management - Poultry litter 2012 (SPAdes) (version 2) | ecosystem: Environmental > Terrestrial > Soil > Agricultural land... | reverse complement strand
GGGTAGAAGCAAACAATACTCCATTTGCCTTTCAGATCCTCATCAGATACATCGATAAACTCTCCATTACTAGGGTTGTAAGCTTGTGCTTTAAATGATTCTATTTCTTTTCCAATAAGTGACATAATTACATTTCCTCCTGATAATATATATTAGAAATTATCTATAGTTAGTTTGCTTATAAAAAGAAAAAATAAACTTGAATTGTGAATAAACAAGCATTCTTTTATTAAAGATACTGACTATAGTAATTACTTGTTAATAATAATTATTAATTAAAGAACGTGATTTGTCAATACAAACACTCTAATAATCTTTGTTATATCAATGAATGATGTATGATTGACCACTTAATTAATTTTGTTTCTTCAACTAATATAATATAAATATACCATAAATTCAGTAAAAGTATAAAGTTGGATTTCGACAAATTGATGACATTTTGTGTTTTGATTCACAATATTTTTACGAGAGCAGTAATGATAAATTAATGAGTCTTCGTTAGTAATTTTACTGATTCAAATAATATGTCAACACCCTGGGATAGATGGTCTGTATCTGAATATTCTTCTGGACAATGACTCATCCCATCTTTGCTTGGAATAAAAATCATTCCAGCTTTGGTAAAATCTGCAAAAACCATTGCATCATGACCAGCACCACTAACCATTGGAATTGAAGGAATTCCTAACTTTTTCGCGGTATCTGTAAATAGGGAACGAACATCTTCGCTGAGTGATTTTGGCTTCATATAAAGTTGCTGTTCGATGGAAACTTTAATGTCTTTTTCTTGGTGTGACTGAATAACTGTTTTTATTTTTTTCATTACACGCTTCATTGATGCTTCTTCTCCAGTGCGAAGATCAATTGTAAAGACAACTTGTTCAGGAATAACATTTGCACCATTTGGATAAACATTCAATTTACCGACCGTAATGACTGTGCCATTTCCTTCATCTATTGCTAATTTCGGTAAATCAGTAATGATGGTTGAAGCGGCTATAAGTGCATCTGAGCGGCGATCCATTGGTGTTGTACCTGCATGTCCTGCTTTTCCTTGGACAGTGACTTCAAATTGTGTCAAGCCAACGATTTTATCAACAACACCAATCGTAATGTTTTCTTCTTCTAAAATGGGCCCTTGTTCAATATGAAGTTCTAAAAATGCCTTCATCGTGTTGGGATTACGATATTTAGGAAGTGTGGGATCTAACCCCGCTTGCTTCATTGCCTCTACAACGCTGATTTCATCTTGATCCCGAATGGCATGGAAATCCTTCTCACTGATCAAGCCATTTATTCCGAGAGAACCCATAACCCCACCACCAAAACGAGAACCTTCTTCCTCGATCATGGCAATCACTTCTAACGGATATGTAGGTTTTAGCTTCTGTTCTTGAAATAATGCTGCAACTTCCAACCCAGCAATAACTCCAGCTATTCCATCAAAATGACCACCATGTGGTACACTGTCAAAGTGAGAGCCAATAAGAACACTAGGTGCGTCAGATGAAGTTCCAGCTAATTTTCCAAAAATATTCCCTAGGCCATCTTCTCTCACGGTTAAACCATATTCTTGCATTTTTTCCTTGATATAGTTACGTGTTTTTACATCTTCTGGACTATATGAATATCTTGTCATTCCTTCACCAGGTGTCGCAGTGAATGTGCTCATATGATTAAGATGTCCATTTAATCTTTCTTTATTTGCCAATGTGAAGTCATCACCTTTCGTACTTTGATTGTATGACGGATTAAGTCCAAGAACTTTTTGATTGGACGAATGAATGGATTCTGTCACGATAAAGGTCAATTCCATCAATGCATGATGTAGTTATAAAGCATTTAACGTAATTACTAGTTGTATCGTACTTTTTGCACAATCTCTATTATAAGAATAGATTAAAGCCTTCTGCAAGTATAACAGATTGATTTATCAAACCAATCTGAATAAAAAAAGAGAGCATGTTGTCAAAGTGAGTATGACAACATGCATCTCAATGAACCAAACGAATTGGCAATGAAAAGTTGAAGACATGATAATTATGTTCTGAATTTAGATCAATTTTGCCGTGGTGTTGTTCGATGATTTCTTTCGTAATGGCTAGACCTAAACCAGTGCCACCTGTTTCTCGGTTACGTGAAGGATCGATTCGATAAAAACGTTCAAAAATGCTGTTTTGATGTTCTAAAGGGATTTCTTGGCCAGGTCCGGCAATTGAAACAATATATACATCCTGATCTTTAACTCCTGTAATCGTAATAGGCTCGGTTCCTTGATAATAATAAATCGCATTATCCAGAAGATTACTGATCACTTGTAAAATTCCCTCGTAGTGTGCATGTATTGTTGCGTGTTCTATTTGAATATCAGTTGCAATACCACGGTCTATTAGTAACCAATCAAACATCTTTATCGCCTGTGTAATTAATACATTGATATCAACATCTTCTTTTTTTATAGACGAATGTAATGACAGATCATTCCATTCTTTTAGTGAATCCAACTGTTCAATCATTTTTGTTAGTCGTTTAGATTCTTCAAGAAGAGATTCATATAATCTTGGATTACCTTCAACGACACCACTCTTTAGGGCGTTCAGGTAGCCTTCAAGATTGGATAAGGGCGTTCGAAATTCATGTGATAAATCAGAAATCAGCTTTTCGCGATTTTCCTGTGTGTTTATGAGTTGTTGAGCCAATCCATTAAAGTGCCCGATTAATTCTCCAATCTCATCTTCTGATGTAGTTTCAATCGGTTTGGGATAGTGACCCTGCTTCATGCTTTTAGTAGATTCTATGAGTTCTTTTAAAGGGTGAATGAGCTTTTTCGTTAAATAAAAATGAACAAGGCTAGAAACGACAATCGTGATGAAACTAAATATTAATAAATAATTAAACAGGGTAGAATGAAAAGGTTTTTGGCTTCCGTTATTCATTGACCCCATTCCGTCAACAAGAAAACATGCTGTATGATAGATTGCCCAACTACTTAAAACGATAAAAGACGAGACAATGATGATATTTAAGAGGGTTAAACGCCATAAAAATTGCTTCGGAAATAATGTTTTTTTACCTTTATTCGCTAACAAATTGATACCCCATTCCTCTAACAGTGAGAATTCGTTTAGGTGAAGAGGGAGATACTTCAATTTTACCTCTTAGTTTTTTAATGTGAGCATCAATCGTTCGATCAAGTACTGTGCGGTCAGCATGTGGATATAACTGTTCAATAAGATGTTCCCTAGATAACACAATATTGGGATTTTCCATAAAATGATAAAGGAGTGTGAATTCGTGTTTCGTTAATTTTAACGGCTCATCATAAAGTAAAACTTCTCCTTTTCTCGGTTTAATACATAATCCATCATGAACAATTTTTTGGCAGAATTGTCCTGTACGACGTAATACAGCTTCTACATGGGCAACAAGTACGTCTGGATCGAAAGGCTTTGTGATGTAATCATCTGCCCCCATTTTCAGACCATTAATTCTATCTTTCACTTGTGCTTTGGCTGATAACATAATAATAGATACTTCGTTTCTTTCCTGGTCACGCACCCAATGGCAGAATTCTTCGCCACTAAGTTTAGGTAGCATTAAATCGAGAACAATAAGACAAGGGTGTTGTTCTAAAAAGACTTCTTTAGCTTCTTCACCATCTCCAGCTTCGAAGACTTCATATCCAGCTTTTTTCAAGTATATACTGACAAGTTCACGAATCATTTGATCATCTTCGACAACGAGTATTGTTTGTTTCACAAATATCACTCCTTCCTTCATTGTAAACAAAAACAAGGACTAGTGCATCTTTTCAAACCCGTCAACCATTTGCTCATAAGTGAGCGCACCAAAAGCTTTATTTTGAATAACACCGTTTGAATCAACTAGAAACGAAGTTGGAATAGGATGAATTTCATAAGTAGTTGCTACACTGAGCGTTTCATCTAAAAGAATTGGAAAGCTTAAATAGAACTCATCCACAAAATCTTGTACTTGTTGGGTACTTGGTTCTTCGTCTGTTAAATTAACCGCTAAAACAACAACATCATGATTGAGGTAAAATTCTTCTATATCTGGCATTTCCGCACGGCAAGGTGGACACCATGTCGCCCAAAAATTAATGAGTACACGTTTTCCACGGAAATCTGATAAGCTCACTTCGTCTCCATCAAGTGTTGTTAATTGAAAATCAGGTGCAAGATTACCAATTTCTAGTCCAACAATCTCTTCTGTGAATGGAGCATTTTCTTCCCCTTCATTAGCTGGCGCTTCATTTTCGACACTATTTTCTTTGGCATCCTCTTGACTCTCATCCTCTTCTTTTAAAGATTCATCAGGATCGTTAGTAGTTGTCTCCACAAGCTCATCATCAGAGTCCTTAATAGATTGTTGCTCGGGGACTAGAAAATCATATAACGCCCAACCAATCATTAAAACAAAAACAATACCAATTATAATTTTCTTCACAAATTCATCCCTTCCTTTATCTTAAAAAAATATGTGACAAGCGTGTTATTCCATTCTCTCTAATTGTTGTACCATGAGATCATAGTTCATCGGGCCCAAAGCAAAATATTGTATACGGCCACTTGAATCAATCATATAAGAGGTAGGATACGCTTGAACTTGATAAGTCGTTGAGACATCAGCTTGGTCATCCATCAATACGGGGAATGTCATTTCAAAATCATTCACAAATTCGGTTACATGATCTTCACTTTTTTCTGATTGCGTTAAATTCACAGCTAGAATAACGACATCATGATTGTTATAAAGCTTCTGAAAATCTGGTATTTCTGCTCTACATGGTGGACACCACGTCGCCCAAAAGTTTACGATGACGCGTTTCCCTCTATAATCAGATAAACGAACTGGTTCTCCTGACAATGTTTCTAATTCAAATTCAGGGGGAAAATTCCCGACATCAAGTCCAACTTCATCTGAATGAACACCCTCATCGTCTTGGGGCAGATCACTTTTTGTATTCATTTGTGAACTTATGAAATCATACATGGCCCAGCCAAATAATAGGATGATTCCGCTAATCAATATTATTCTTTTCATGTCTTAACATCTCCTGTTACCAACCATATGACAAGCATGTATCTTGTAATTAAATTAAAACGAAAATATACCCTGTTGGGGAATGGGGGACACATATCAACCCCGGTAGAATTAGGTATTGTAGTGGCTTCAATGTTGCCTATTTGATTTCATCTTTCCCCCCAAAATGAATAATAAGTTTGTAATCAAAAATAAAACAATAAACCATGGGGCCATGATATAACCAAATATAGTCACAAATGGCTGTGTATATACTAATACCAGAATCCCTAAAGACCAACTGACAAGCATGACTAAGATTAAATTCCCACTTGTTAGATGCTCATGGATCAATAGAAACAAAACAAGAAGAATAGTAGACAAAGTCAAGTATCCAAAAGAAAATGTATTGTGATCTAACATCATTTGGATAAATTCATACAGAAAAGATGCCACCAGAAAAACAGGTAAGAAAGATGTGATCAATTGAATCACATTCAATTTCTTTTTCCAATTCTTATAAAAGAGTAGAATGGCACTTAATAATATAGCGATGTAAAAAGCGTCTGAGTTGCTAGGGTACGCTAATATCGCTAACGGATCATTGATGAAAATGGAGAAATTCAAAATGATTTTTCCGACCCAAATAAAAATGATAAAGTTTACAAGTTGTGAAAACATTTCTTCTAGTTGCGCCTTTTTAAGTTCCTTCTGCAAAGGACTTGTTATATAGAAAAAGGCGAATCCAACGATAAAGCTGATGACAATGATTCCAACAGCTTTTAATTTAAATGTAGCGGCTGCTCCCATAAATATTCACCCTGTTTCAATTCTTAGCACATTTAGTATATAGATCATTTGTGAAAGTTTGATGAAAATATTTTCTTTTTTAGTTATAGTGCGTGTTCAAAAAGGAGTATAAAAAGGACCGAGAAGTTCGAGGCAGCGTAGCTCTCCGTACCGGAACGTATGCATTTAATACGTGAGGAACTTAAAAAGCATAACGCCAGAAATTCGACGTGTCATTTTTATCGGACTTTTTGAACAACCTCTTATAAAATACTGATAATCCCCACATCAAACTAGTTCTACTGTGCCACGTAATTCAGGTGAAACCGTCCCTTTTTTCTCAAGATATTGTTTTAGAGCCTCGATCGCATTGATATCAAGATTGCTGCGATTTTTTCCGTATTTTTTAGGAACACCTTGAACAGTGACAAAGGTGGCATGATAAACTTTTTCTTTTTCTACTAAATCTTCGCCAATAAATAAATCTTGCACGCGCATACCGTTTGGATTTTCTAATTTGATAAACATCTTCATACCAAGACAACGTTTGAGATACCCACCCATTTGTTTGTAGGGATCAGAAGCAAAGGTGTTTTCAATGTTTTCTTCTAGCATTTGTATGATTTCTGCACCTGTTATCTCCACAATAGAAACAGGCGGATTCGTCGGGATAATATTCCACAAATCATTCATCGTTATTTCACCTGGAGGAATCGGCGCACCATAACGCCAACCATTGGAAAAAGCAATTTCTGCACCTGAAACATCTAGAAGTGATTCTAACAACAAGTTGTCCATCGTTGTTTCTAACTGTGCATATCGGTTTAGAGCGATATCGGTCTGACCAATCACTGGTGACAGTATTTCACGATATGGCTCCATCACTTGATCTATAAAATGTTGTACTTGAGGATCTGGATCTATTTCTTTGACAACTTCAATCAATTGATGATTAAAATGTTGAATTTTTCCATTGCTTATTTCGAGATCCAGTCTACCGATAAAGGAACCATGGCAGCCCGATTGAATCATAATGGTATCATTAACTATGACAGGTTCTGTAATTCGATTATGGGTATGACCACTTAAAAGGACATCTATGCCATCGACTTCTTTTAAAAGCTTTACTTCCTGTGGAAAGCCAAAATGAGAAAGTACGACAATTAAATCTACTTGATCTTGTTTGCGAAGTTGTTCAATGATTCTAGGAAGCTCCTCGTTCCCTAATGTGAAATAAAGGCCCTTCGAAAAGTGAGGAGGCATTGTTTTATCGACAATGTGCTCCGCAACACCAATCACACCAATTGTCAGCCCATCCTTTTCGATAATTGTATGAGAAGGGAAAACGGGTTCATCTGTCTCCTTGTCATAAATATTTGCAGCCAGCATGGGATAATCAAGCATAGAAGTAATCTTTTTAAATTGTTTTGGGCCATAGGCAAATTCCCAATGTGCGGTCATGCCATCAAACTCAAGCATATTCATAATTGAAATCAATGCTTCACCCTTACTCGTGACCGCAGGGTATGTGCCGTGAAATGTGTCACCATTGTCTAAAGTAAGCACACGATTGGGGTTTTCTTTACGTACTTGTTTAAAAATACTAGCTATGCGAGCATAACCCCCAGCATCTCGATATACTTCGGTACCGTGCTCAATAAACATTTCTGAATGGAGTTCTAAGTAAGCATGGCTATCATTCATTTGTAAAATTGTGAGCTGTTTCGAATGACACATATAAATCCTCCTTGAAGTGTGTTGTATAAATATTAGATTGTTAAGGCAATCTAAAACGAATGCACAAAACTATTTATATAGTTCCCAATTAAAGCGGAAAAATAGTTCATTTTCAATTCATCTGCACAAAAGGTGAATTCGTACTTTTAAATATAAAGGAAATGAGTTACATAAGGAATGAATCAGTTGACTATTTGATAATGTGGTGATAATATAGGGGTATAGGGTATAGGGTATACTTACCGCAGGAGGGAACGTTATGAAAAGTACAACAGTTCAACCACATAAACAGCAACTTCTTAATCGTCTAAAACGTATAGAAGGACAAGTAAGAGGAATACACCAAATGGTAGAAAATGATCGTTATTGTGTAGATATTTTACATCAGATTAGTGCCGTTCAATCGGCAATGAACAAAGTTTCATTAGCGTTGTTAGAAGATCATACCACACATTGTGTAGCGAATGCGATTAAAGGTCAAGATGGCGAAAATGCGATTAAAGAATTAATGACTGTCATGAAAACAATGACAAAATAATGAATAGATTTAAGCTGGATAGAGTAATTACAGGCAATGACTATATTGATTACTTGAATTGATAAACTTTCATACTTGACATACCATGCAGGGGTATGGTAGATTGGGTTTGAAAGTTAACGAGGAGGTATGGATGATGAAAGAAACTTTAAAGGTACAAGGGATGTCATGTGGACATTGTGTGAAGAGGGTTGAAGATAGTGTTGGTCAATTAGAAGGCGTTAACGAAGTAAATGTAAAATTAGATGATGCTGAAGTAGAAGTATCTTTTAATAAATCTCAAGTATCACTTGATAAAATTAAAGAAGAGATTGAAGAACAAGGATATGAAGTAAAATAGGAGTGCTTTCAAAGCACTCTCTTATTTTCAAATTAATATACCCCTATATGGTATATCGGAGGTGGGGTTAACATGAGTACGGAAGTAAAAGAAGCAAACATCCAAATTTCAGGAATGACTTGTGCAGCTTGTGCGGCTGGTATTGAAAAAGGGCTAAATAAAATGGAAGGTGTCGAGCAAGCGAATGTCAACTTAGCATTGGAAAAGTCATCGGTTAAATATGATCCGTCAAAACTGAGTGAAGCGGACTTGGAAAAGAAAATTGAGGCACTTGGTTATGGAGTTGTGAAAGATAAAGCGGAATTTGATATCACTGGAATGACCTGTGCCAACTGTTCACTAGGGATTGAAAAGGGCTTAAATAACATGGAAGGTATTGCGTCAGCTAGTGTTAATTTGGCATTGGAAAAAGCAACCATCGAATTCAACCCATCAGAGGTAACCATTGCAGATATTATTGCTAAGGTAGAAGATCTTGGTTATGGTGCACACCAAAAACAAGAAGATAAAGAACAGGTAGATTATCGTGAAAAAGCAATCCAAGATCAGAAACGTAAATTAATTATTTCGGCCATTTTATCATTACCTTTATTGTGGACGATGGTCAGTCATTTTTCATTCACGTCATTTCTTTATGTGCCAGATATTTTAATGAACCCGTGGGTACAGATGATTATTGCTGCACCTGTACAATTTATTATTGGGAAGCAATTTTATGTAGGAGCCTATAAATCACTCCGTAATGGAAGTGCGAACATGGACGTACTGATTGCCATGGGTACATCTGCAGCGTATTTTTATAGTGTGTATCAAGCTATTATCACAGCTGGTACATCAAGCGAACCACATCTATACTTTGAGACGAGTGCAGTACTTATTACGCTCATCGTTTTAGGAAAATTATTTGAAGCAAAAGCAAAAGGACGTTCATCTGAAGCGATTAAAAAATTAATGGGACTACAAGCGAAAACTGCGACAGTTGTACGTGAAGGTGTTGAAAAGGAAATTCCTTTAGAAGAAGTCATCATAGGGGATACGATTTTAGTAAAACCAGGTGAAAAAATCCCGGTTGATGGTGAAGTTTTAGAAGGTCATACAGCTGTTGATGAATCAATGTTAACAGGTGAAAGCCTACCAATTGATAAAAAACAAGGTGATATGTTATTTGGTTCAACGATTAATAAAAATGGCTCTATTCAAATGAAAGCAACAAAGGTTGGCCGGGATACCGCACTCGCACAAATTATCAAAGTTGTTGAAGATGCACAAGGTTCAAAAGCAGAAATCCAACGATTAGCAGATAAAATTTCAGGTATTTTCGTACCTGTTGTTGTAGGAATTGCGGTCATTTCATTCATGATTTGGATTTTATGGGTGCGACCTGGCGAAGTAACACCAGCATTGGAAGTGTTTATTACAATTCTCGTTATTGCTTGTCCATGTGCTCTTGGGCTTGCCACACCAACATCAATTATGGCAGGTTCTGGTCGCTCAGCTGAATTTGGTATTTTATTCAAAGGAGGCGAGTACTTAGAGCAGACACAAAGCATTGACACGGTTGTTGTTGATAAAACAGGTACAGTTACACATGGTGAACCTGTATTAACAGACGTTATACTGGCATCAGGACAGGAAGAAGAGAAATTTTTATCTTTAATTGGTGCTGCCGAAAGACAATCTGAGCATCCATTAGCGCAAGCGATCGTTCAAGGTATTGAAAAGAAAGAGATTGAACTTGGTGAAGTTCAATTCTTTGAAGCGATTCCAGGTTATGGGGTCCAAGCCACTGTTTCAGGCCAAGCCGTCGTCATTGGTACACGTAAACTTATGCAACAATATGGAATCGACATACAAACAGTTCAACCGACAATGGAGAAATTAGAACGAGATGGTAAAACAGCTATGTTAGCAGCAATTAATGGGCAGTATGCAGGACTAGTTGCTGTAGCAGATACTGTGAAAGAAACATCTCGAGAAGCTGTTCACCGCTTACACGAAATGGGTATTGAAGTCATCATGATGACAGGCGATAATGAGAGAACAGCTCAAGCGATCGGTAAAGAGGTTAGTATTGATGCAGTGATTGCGGAAGTCCTTCCTGAAGGTAAAGCTGATGAAGTGAAAAAATTACAGCAACAAGGAAAAAAAGTGGCCATGGTCGGGGACGGTATTAATGACGCACCAGCATTAGCAACTGCTGATATTGGAATGGCTATTGGAACAGGAACGGACGTAGCGATGGAAGCTGCCGATGTGACATTGATTCGTGGAGATTTAAACAGTATCGCCGATGCAATCATTATGAGCCGTAAAACAATGCGTAACATTAAGCAAAACTTATTCTGGGCATTTGGTTACAATACACTTGGTATTCCGATTGCAGCATTCGGATTACTTGCACCTTGGGTTGCAGGTGCAGCGATGGCATTTAGTTCTGTTTCAGTCGTATTAAACGCACTACGTTTACAACGAGTAAAATTGGCAAAGTAATATAATGTTTAAAAGATGAAGCTGGTTCCTAGACTTAGGAGCCGGCTTTTTTATGATTAATAAATACGTAATAGGGGTATAAAACAACAATATAGGGATTAGAAAAGTAATTTTCGTGCAATATATTTAAAACAACTACTATTGTACATTGAGAGGAATGATTGCAATGACAAATCATCATAGTAAGAACAGTAACCAAGATCATAGAGAACATGAACATCACGAACATCATGAACACGCACATGATCATCATGACCATGATCATCACAACCACAGCGGACATGGAGGTGGTCATGCGGGACATCATGAACATATGATAAAGGACTTTAAAAAGCGGTTTTGGATATCTTTAGTTTTAGCTTTACCGATCACTTATCTATCGCCGATGATTCAAACAATCTTCAACTATGAAGTGACATTTACAGGTAACATGGTTTTGTTATTTGTACTTTCAACGATTGTATTTTTTTATGGGGGAAAGCCTTTCTTACTAGGTGCCTGGGATGAAATCAAAGCAAAAGAACCAGGAATGATGTTATTAATTTCACTAGCCATTGTAACGGCCTATATTTATAGTACTTTAACAGCTTTTTTTATTGCAGGCAGTGATTTTTATTTCGAAGTAGCTACGCTAATTGTTATTATGCTGTTAGGTCACTGGGTAGAAATGAGATCGATCATGGGGGCTTCAAAAGCTCTTGAAGAATTGGTTAAATTAATGCCGAAAGAAGCACATAAAATTGATGCATCTGGTAATGTTGTAGAAGTGTCGATCGAAGAATTACATCCTGGAGACGAGATACTTGTTAAATCAGGAGAAAAGATACCGCTTGATGGGGAAATATTTGAAGGAGAATCTACTGTTGACGAGTCTATGCTCACAGGTGAATCTGTTCCAGTAGAGAAAGGGCCTGGAATGGAAGCAATCGGTGGAGCGATCAATGGTGAAGGGATATTAAAAATCAAGGTAAATAAAACAGGTAATGACACGTATTTATCGCAAGTGATTAAATTAGTAAGTGATGCGGAAAATGTTAAATCAAAGGCACAAGGATTCGCAGATATTGCAGCGAAGTGGCTATTTTATGTAGCAGTAGTAGCTGGAATAATCACCATTGCGTATTGGAGTACAACAAGTGATTTTGAATTTGCTTTAGAAAGAATGGTGACCGTTCTCATTATAGCTTGTCCACATGCACTTGGCTTAGCAATGCCCTTAGTTACTTCAAGATCAACTTCTATTGCGGCTAAGAAAGGGTTGCTGATTCGTAATCGCACCCCATTTGAAGGCGCCTGGAAGCTTGATCGTGTCGTATTTGATAAAACAGGTACGCTTACAGAAGGGAATTTTGGGGTGACTGACATCCATCCAAATGATCATATCAGTGAGGATGAATTATTAAAACTAGCCTATTCAGTTGAAACACAATCTGACCATCCGATTGCCAAAGGAATAGTGAGAGAAGGTAAAGATCGTAATTTAGAACTTTATGATGTGACAAATTACAAAAATTTAACGGGTAAAGGGTTAACTGCTGACGTAAATGGCTCAGAAATTGCAGTCATTAGTCCAGGGACAATGAAAAGGAAGCAGGTAGATTTCGACGAAGAAACATATGAAAAGCTAGCACAGCAAGGAAAAACAGTTGTTTTTGTATTAAAGGATAATGCATTACAAGGAATGATTGCATTAGCAGATATTGTTCGTCAATCTTCTTATGAAGTGATCAAACAATTAAATAATCGTGGTGTTGAAACGATAATGATGACAGGTGATAATAGCCGTGTTGCCAATTATGTAGGTGAAAAACTCGGCCTATCAAAAGTCATTGCTGAGGTGCTACCACATGAAAAGTCTGATCACGTAAAA
>Ga0209487_1003249_pt1 | contig 12816 bp, 12 predicted proteins | sample Poulit2012_FD_187524 | JGI IMG/M metagenome (GOLD analysis project Ga0209487, IMG submission 187524) | Agricultural soil microbial communities from Georgia to study Nitrogen management - Poultry litter 2012 (SPAdes) (version 2) | ecosystem: Environmental > Terrestrial > Soil > Agricultural land... | reverse complement strand
CTCCGAGAAGGACTAGCCGCTGCCCCAGACCGAACACTGCCGCCCGAACGTCATGTTCGGGCGGCAGATTCGTATTCAGGAGGACTTCGTCGTCAGCAACAGAGATCAGGGATGAGAGGCCAGGGCTCTTCGACGTCGGGAAGTGGGGCAGAACCCCGTGAATGGAGCAGGCGGCCCGTCCGGTGGACGGACCGCCTCGGCGATCGCGGAGAGCTGCTGTGGGCTCAGCCGAGCTTGCGGGCGCGGCGGGCGGCGAGTTCGTCCATCGCCTCGATGGCCGCATCGTCCTCCGGCAGCCGTTCGCTGGGCAACTCGGACAGGGTGCCTTCGACTTCGTTCCACACCCGGCCGACAGCGATGCCGAACACACCCTGTCCGCCCTGCAGGAGGTCGACGACCTCGTCGGGCGATGTGCACTCGAAGACGCTGGCGCCATCGGACATGAGAGTGATCTGGGAAAGATCCTCGACGCCGCGGGAGCGCAGGTGATCGACAGCGGTGCGAATCGACTGCAGGCCGACACCGGTGTCGAGGAGGCGCTTGACGATCTTGAGGACGAGGATGTCACGGAAGCTGTAGAGACGCTGGCTGCCGGAGCCGGTTGCGTTCCGGATCGACGGGGTCACCAGATCGGTGCGCGCCCAGTAGTCGAGGCGGCGATAGCTGATGCCGACGACCTTGCAGACAGTCGGACCGCGGTAGCCGGCCTCTTCGTCGAGAACGGGCAGATCATCATCGAACAGCAGCCCTTGGGCTGCTGACGGCATCGACGTCATGTCGACGCTTTCGTGACTTGAGCGGTTCACACCGACTCCTCCTTAAAGTCCCTGGGGGAAGCGAAGGTCGCTTGGAAGGACCGAGAACACAGTCATTCTAGCCCTCTTCCCAGCGAACCTACAGTGGGATTCAACAACTCCAAGCTATTCTGCTCGTCCGGTCAGGACAAACACCCGAAGGTAACGATTTCTGCGTGTCGCCGTTACCGCAGTATTCGAACATGTCATCGGCATCGTTCGGGACCCGCATCCGGCGGCTGCGCTGAGCTCGAACCGCTGCCATCGGCCCGTGTCGGTCCATGCCGGGGCCCTGTTCGCTCGGACCGGTCCGGCTCACTCTGCGGGGTCGCCGCGATCCGCGTCGCCTTCGCCCTGGGGTGCGGAGTCCTTGGGCTTCTTCGCCGAGTCCTTGGCATCCTCACGGGCGCTGTCCGTCTTCTTCGGCTTCGCGCTGGTCAGCAGTTTGGTCTTGACCGTCGAGGCATATGTGTCGACGTACTCCTGTCCCGACAGCCGCATGATCTCGTACATGATCTCGTCGGTCACGGACCGCAGCAGGAAACGGTCCGAGGGCAGACCGGAGTACTTCGAGAAGTCCATGGGCGAGCCGAAGACGACTCCGACCCGGCGCAGCTTCGGCACCAGTCGGCCGGCCGGCTGGAGTCTGTCGGTTCCGATGATGGCCACCGGGACGACCGGCGCCTCGGACTCGAGGACCAGTCGCGCGATTCCGGTCCGTCCTCGATACAGCTTGCCGTCGGGTGATCGGGTGCCCTCGGGATAGATGCCCAGGCAGTTGCCTTCGCCGAGCACTTTCAGACCCGATTCGAGCGAGGCCTGGGAGCCTGAGCCTCCGCCGCGGTCCATGGGCAGCTGATTGTTCAGTTTGAAGAACCAACGGGTCACCGCGCCCTTGAGGCCGCGACCGGTGAAGTAGTCCTTCTTCGCGAGGTAGACGACGGGGCGGGGAGCCAGCAGCGGGACGAAGATCGAGTCCATGAAGTGGTTGTGGTTTCCCGCGATGATCGCTGGGCCCTCTGTCGGCAGATTGTCCAGGCCGCGCACCCAGGGACGGAACAGGATCCGCAGGAGGGGTCCGGCGAGGACTCGCTTGAGAAACCAGTAGAACACGCGCACCCTTCCATGTACGACTCCTTGTCGTCCTCGGTAATCATATATCGACACGAAGTGAGAACGATGATCACCGGAGCAACTCGTTCGTGCCGGGAAGTTTCATGCCATGCTGGAGGCATGGAGATCGATTTCACACCGCGGCCCGATCCGATGGCCGCCTACCACAGCCTCGAGGCTCAATCATCGACTGCGGTGCTGTTCCTGCACGGAATCACCGGCTCCCCCGTCGTCTGGGTGCCGATCGCGCGAGCGGTCGCCTCCGAAGGCTTCGACGTCAGCGCCCCATTGCTGCCCGGGCACGGCACCACCTGGCAGGACATGGAGACCACCGGATGGACGGACTGGCTGGGCGAGGCGCGTACGGAGCTGGGACGGCTGCAGGCCGACCACGACCGCGTCATCGTCGCGGGCCTGTCGATGGGTGGGGCTCTGGCGCTGGCCCTCGGTGCGGCCGAAGCCGCTCCCGATGAGCTCGTCGTGGTCAACCCCGCCCTCCACCTCGACTCCCCTCTGGCCCCTCTGCTGCCCGTGCTCCGCCACGTGAAGCGGACGATTCCGTCGATCGGCGGCGACATCGCCCATCCGAATCGCGACGAAATGGCCTACCCGCGCACTCCGCTGGCACCTCTGGCCAGTTTCCACCGGGCGCTGCGGATCCTGCGCGAGGATCTGTGGAAGGTCGAATGCCCGGTCACGGCCATGATCTCCGGCGAGGACAATGTGGTCGGGCCGCGGACCCTGCGCACTCTGCGCGCGAATCTGCCCTCCCCGCCGCGCATCGTCGCTCTGCGGCGCTCGCGGCATGTGGCCACCCTCGACTACGATGCGTCGACCATCGCCGAGGCGGTCGTGTCCGCGGCCCGAGCCGATGCGACCGAGGACTCCCGTCTCGTCGGGGGCGGGGAATAGCCTCGCGGGGAGAATTGCTGTGACGGATATGAACGATGACGACAGCGCCCCGACTCCGGATGACGAGGGCAGGAGCCCGCGTCCGGACGACGATGGCGCCTCGACTCCGGGCGAAGAGCACAGCGGTTCGGTCCCGGACGAGGAGGTCTCCGCCTCGGCGCCGGATGCCGACGACCGCGGCGACTGGCGCCACGACGTTCCCGACCCGGAGCGAATCGAGACCGACCGCTCACGCATCAGCGACGAGGAGTGGCAGGATCTCGTTCGACAGATCGCCGAACCCTCTGCGGTGATGGGCGACATGCCCGTCGACGAAGTCCGCGAGGCACTCGACGACTCCGACCACTGGCAGCCCGAACCCGCCGAGCCCATCGGATGGCGCACCGCCTCACCGACGCTCGTGCTCTCATGGGCCGCCGCCCTCGGCGCGGTTGTGCTCCTGCTCATCGGCATCGTCTTCTTCCGACCGCTGCCCGGCTGGTATCTGCTCATCGGACTCGCCGTGGGCATCGGCGGCGCAGTCGGTCTGTTCTTCCACCTGCCCCAGCACCGCTCCGCAGAGGACGGCGACGGCTCCTCCGTTTAGATGCCCCTGCCTGAGACCTCGTGTCATCACCGACTGACAGACTTGAGCGCATGACCGCCCCATTCGATCGCGCACCCAGCCGCCTGCACAACACGCAGCTGTCGTTCGACAGCCTCGGCACTCCCCTGTCGGAGGTCACGTTCGTCATCGTCGACCTCGAGACGACGGGCACCCGGGCGGGCCAGTCCGAGATCACCGAGATCGGCGCGGTCAAGACCCGCGGCGGTGAGGTCATCGGGGAATTCCAGTCACTGGTCAAACCCGAGCGGTCGGTCATCAGCCCCTTCGTCGCCCGGCTCACCGGAATCACCCATGCCATGGTCGACGATGCTCCATCGATCACGTCCGTGCTGCCGAGCTTCCTCGAGTTCTCCATCGGAGCGGTCCTCGTCGCCCACAACGCCCCGTTCGACATCGGCTTCCTCCGCTCGGCCTGCGAACGGCTCGACTACCACTGGCCGGGCCCCACCGTCCTCGACACCGTGACCCTGGCTCGTCGCGTCGTCGGCCGTGACGAGGTCCGCAACCACAAGCTCTCGACGCTCGCGGCCCATTTCGGGACCGACGTCGCCCCGGACCATCGGGCCCTCTCCGATGCCCGGGCCACCGGGGAGCTGCTCCACCACCTGTTCGAACGCTTCGGCGGATACGGGGTGACCACCCTCGAAGAGCTGTCGACGGTGCGCCAGTCGGGATGGGCCAAACGGCAGGCGAAATCCCACTTGGCCAAAGGCGTCCCGCCCGAGCCGGGCGTCTACATGTTCCTCGACGGAACCCGAAGAGTCCTCTACATCGGCAAATCGGCCAATATGGCCCGGCGCGTGCGAGGGTACTTCAACGCTTCGGAGAACCGCGGCCGGATGGCCGAGATGATCACCGCGGCGCAGGAGGTCAGCTGTCTGCCCTGCGCGCACGCGCTCGAGGCCGAGGTGCGTGAGATCCGCCTCATCGGTGAGCTCGCCCCGCCCTACAACCGTCGATCGAAGAACCCGGAGCGGAATTCGTGGATCGTGCTCAGCGACGAGCTCTTCCCCCGGCTGTCGGTGGTCCGGTCCGATTCGGCGATCGAACGCGCCCCGGCACCGCCCCTGGGGCCGTTCCGGTCGCGCAAGAGCGCTCAAGCGGTCAAGGAGCTCCTCGACACCCTCTACCCCGTGAAGAGGTGCACGACGACCGTGACCGAACGCAGCCTCGCCGCTCATCGGCCCTGTGTCAGCGCGCAGCTCGGCCAGTGCGGCGGTCCCTGCGCAGGCGTCACCGACGCCGATGAGTACCGGCGGTCCATCGGTGAGCTCTTCGCTCTCATGTCCGGAGACCTGTCCTCGCTGCACCGCTTGGGCACCGAGCGCATGCGGCGTCTGGCCGACGAATCCCGGTTCGAAACGGCCGCCGAGGTCCGTGACGGCCTGCGCGCGGCCGTGACGACGGCTTCCCGGGCCGAAGAGGTGTCCGCACTGCGGGCCGTGCCCGAGCTCGTGGCGCTGGCTCCCGGCCCCGACACGGGCTGGGACCTGGCCGTCATCCGTCACGGCAGACTCGCCGGAGCCGGACACGTCTCCGCTCGAGGGAACCTCTCTGAGGCTCTCACGGCACTGCGGTCGACCGCAGAGTGGGTGCCCGCGCCGGGACCGCTGCCGCGGGCAAGCGACTCGCTGCCGGAGGAGACACGGCTGCTGGCCGGTTGGCTGAAAACGGCCGAACTCGTCTCCGCCGGCTCGATCGACGGTCCCGGCTGGTCGCTGCCCCGGTCAGGAGCGAACTACCACGCGCAGGCCTCAGGAATGGTTCGACTCGGCGACCCGGTGTGAGACTTCGATCAGCTGGTCGAGCTTCGCCGCCGCAAGACCGTTGTCGATGGTCGTCTGCGCCGTTTCGAGCTTGCTCGCCAGGCGTTCGGTGAAGCTGCCGACCGCGGATTCGTCCGCAGCCACCAGGGCCGCTGCCGCATTGATCGCGACGATATCGCGCACGGGAGACTGCTGACCGCTGAGGACGGCCCGGGTGATCGCGGCGTTGTCCTCCGGGCCTCCTCCGCGCAGGTCGTCCTTCGTCGCCCGCTCGATTCCGAGGTCGAGCGCATCGAAGGTCGTGTGCTCGATCTCCCCATGGCGGACCTCCCACACGTCATTGACCGCGGTGTTGCTCAGTTCGTCGAGACCGTCGCGGGAACGGAAGACGACCGCTTGGTGCCCGCGTTTGGCCAATGTCCCGACGACGAGGGGCGCCATCTGGGCGTCGGCGACGCCGATCGCCGTATGGCGGGCATGTGCCGGGTTCGTCAGGGGACCGAGGATGTTGAACGCTGTGGGCACACTGATCTGGCGCCGCACAGCGGCGACGAACTGCATCGAGGGGTGGAAGACATTGGCGAAGCAGAAGGCCAGCCCGACTTCCTCGGCGATGATTCCGGTCTGCTCGGGCGTGATGTCGAACCGCACGCCCAGGGCCTCGAGCACGTCGGCCGAGCCCGATGCCGACGACGTCGCCCGGTTGCCGTGCTTGACCACCCGCTGGCCGGTGGCCGAGATGATCATGGCCGCGGTCGACGAGATGTTCGCGGTCTTCGCCCGATCACCTCCGGTGCCGACGATGTCAACGGAGTCAGCGAGGCCGGGCAGGGGCACCGCATGGTCCATCATGGCCGACACGAGACCGGCGATCTCCTCGACGGTCTCACCCTTCGTGTGGTGGGCGACGAGAAATGCGGCCATTGTCACATCGGGGGTCTTGCCGGACATGATCTGATCCATCGCCCACGCCGCCTGTTCCTCGTGAAGGTCCTGTTGGTGCATGAGCGCCATCAGCAGGTCCGGCCAGTTCTCCGCGACCGCCTGGACCGAACTGGGGGTCGCGGGCGCTTCCGCTGCCGAGATGGTCGTGGGCGTGGAATCGGTCATCCGTCTGAACTCTCGTTAGGCATCGCCGCCGCTCCGTCGTCCGGAGCGGACCTTACCTGCGGCATCCTATCCTGAGTTCGACACGCGGGAGGAAGCGACTTCGGGATCGGGATTTCGCATCAGCTCGCGGTTTTCGCTACATCGTGTAGAAATTTCTTCTCCGAAACCTGGGTAAAAGATGAAAACTCACCGCCAGACGGGTAATAATGGGGGTGTGTCAACTGCCACTGCATCTCAAACAGCGCCAGCACATCCGGTTGTCAATCGTCCGAATGTGACCACGGTGGGCTTCATCGTGTTCCTCGCGAGCGACCTGATGTTCTTTGCCGCGCTCTTCGCCATGTACTTCACCATTCGGTCCGTTGTGCCGGAGCTATGGGAGGCGAGGACCCAGATCCTCGATATCCCCTATGCCCTCGGCAACACGTTGATCCTGGTGTCGTCTTCGTTCACCTGCCAGATCGGGGTGTTCGCAGCCGAGAGGTTCCGCCCCCGGCGGACCGGATCGCTGTTCAACATCGCCAAATGGGGAATGGTCGAGTGGTTCTACCTCACCTTCATCCTCGGCGCGATCTTCGTCTCCGGTCAGGTCATGGAGTACGCGACCCTCGTCAGCGAGGGCATCGCCATCAACACCGACGGCTACGGGTCTGTCTTCTACCTGACCACAGGGTTCCACGGCATCCACGTGACCATCGGACTCATCTGCTTCCTGCTCGTGATCGGACGAGCCTACGGAGCGAAGAAGTTCGGCCATCACGAAGCCACATTCGCAATCTGCGTGTCCTATTACTGGCACTTCGTCGATGTCGTCTGGATCGGTCTGTTCGGCGTCATCTACCTGCTCCAGTAGCCGGCCTGAGATGCTCGGCCCCCAGGACTCACACCACTTCAAGCAAAGGACGATCAAGTGAAGCTTCTAGCAGATCGCCGCAGACACCCCATGGCTCTGGTTGCGCTTCTTCTCGTGGCACTGCTGCTGACCGGCGGAGCCTACGCACTCTTCACGCAGACGTCGAGCGCTAAGGCAGACACAGCCAGCGCCTCCGACATCGAGGAAGGCAAGAAACTCTTCGCGGCCAACTGCGCCACCTGCCACGGCATGAACGCCGAGGGTTCGAAGGCCGGTCCCGGTCTCATCGGCGTCGGTGCCGCGGCAGTTGACTTCCAGGTCGGCACCGGACGCATGCCCCTGCAGGCCAACGGTCCGCAGGCACGGGTCAAGGAGCCGCAGTTCGATGAAGAGCAGACCTCTCAGCTGGCTGCCTACGTCGCATCGCTCGGCCCTGGTCCCGCTGTGCCCGACGAGGAGTACCTCGATGCATCGAAGGGCGATCCTGCCGCCGGTGGCGGTCTGTTCCGCACCAACTGCGCCATGTGCCACAACGTGGTCGGCTCCGGTGGTGCTCTGACCCGCGGCAAGTACGCACCGAACCTCTCCGAGGTCTCGGAGAAGCACCTCTACGAAGCGATGCAGACCGGCCCGCAGAACATGCCGATCTTCAACGATGCGAACTTGACTCCCGACGACAAGCGCGACGTCATCGCCTACGTCAAGGAAGTCTCGGACAATCCCTCCCCCGGCGGCTTCAAGCTCGGATCGCTGGGACCAGTGGCAGAGGGTCTGTTCATCTGGTTCTTCGGACTGGCGGCCGTCATCGGTATGACAGTGTGGCTGTCATCCAGGTCGAAGTGAGTCCGGCAGTGTCGTTTAACATCCATCACGAGAATAGACGGGGAATTCAATGACCTCGAAAGAGCACTCCGGCGGCGGCAGCCAGCTCGAGGAGTTGAACGGGTTCGTCAACCCAGGTGTGCCTGAGCACAAGCCGCGCTTGTCCGACTCGGATCCGCGAGCGGAGAAGGTCGCCGAACGTCAGGTGGCCGGCTGGTTCGTCCTGTCGATGATCGGAACCATCTGGTTCATCGTGGCCTACTTCCTGTTCACTCCCGGCGAGTCGATCCAGAGCATTCGCCTGCACAACATGTTCGTCGGCCTCGGAGCCGCTGTCGCGATGTTCTCCATCGGCTTCGGCGCCGTGCTGTGGGCCAAGAACCTCATGAGCGATCACGAGGGCATCGACGAGCGCCACGACATAGGCGGCAGCGAGGAGGATCAGGCGATCGCGCTCGAGATCCTTCACCAGGCGAAGGAGGAGTCCGGCATCGCCCGTCGTCCTCTGCTGCGCAACACGCTGATCGCCGCGCTGGCGATCGCTCCTCTGCCCGCCGTGCTCGTCTTCCGCGACCTCGGTCCTCTGCCGGGCGACAAGATGTTCAACACGCTGTGGCAGAAGGGCACCCGGCTCATCCGCGACCCGGGCGGCATCCCCTCCGTCGACTCCGAGCGGCCGATCAAGGCCGAAGAGGTCACGATCGGCTCCGCCTACCACGTCCTGCCCTCGGGCATCGGCGACAGCGAGGCCAGCGAGCACCCGCTCAATGAGAAGGCCAAGGCAGCCGTTCTGCTCATGCGGATCAACCCGAATGAGCTCAAGGAGGATCCGGACCGCAAGGACTGGTCGCACGACGGAATCGTCGCGTACTCCAAGATCTGCACCCACGTCGGATGCCCGGTGGCACTGTACGAGCACCAGACCCACCATCTGCTGTGCCCCTGCCACCAGTCGACCTTCGACGTGACCGAGCACTGCAAGGTCATCTTCGGCCCGGCCAAACGACCGCTTCCCCAGCTGCCCATCTCCGTGGACAGCGAAGGCTATCTGGTTGCCCAGTCGGACTTCCCTGAGCCTGTCGGACCTACGTTCTGGGAGATCAACCACCCATGAGTACTACACAACCAACCACCACCATCGGGAAGGCAGCGAACTTCGCCGAAACCCGCGTCGGGGCATCCGTCCTGGTGCGCGAGTTCGGGCGCAAGATCTTCCCCTCCCACTGGTCGTTCATGCTCGGTGAGGTTGCTCTCTACAGCTTCATCATCGTTGTTCTGTCGGGAACGTTCCTCACGTTCTTCTTCCAGCCCGCCATGGGCGAGATGCACTACGAAGGTCCTTGGCTGCCGCTGCGCGGCGTCGAGATCTCCGAGGCGTACAACTCGACACTGGCGATCTCGCTGGAGATCCGCGGCGGTCTGTTCATCCGTCAGATGCACCACTGGGGTGCTCTGCTGTTCGTCGCCGCACTGAGCGTGCACATGCTGCGTGTGTTCTTCACCGGAGCGTTCCGCCGTCCGCGCGAACTCAACTGGGTCGTCGGTGTCCTCCTGGTCATCATGGGCATGGCCGCCGGATTCACCGGCTACTCGCTGCCGGATGACCTGCTCTCGGGCAACGGTCTGCGGATCATCGACGGCATCCTCAAATCGCTCCCGCTGGTCGGCACCTACATCTCGTTCTTCCTCTTCGGAGGCGAATTCCCCGGCGTCGACATCGTGGCGCGGCTGTACACCCTGCACATCATGATCGTGCCGGCTCTGCTCATCGCGCTCATCGGCATCCACCTGGTGTTCGTGGTCGTGCACAAGCACACCCAGTACCCCGGTGCCGGAAACACCGAGAAGAACGTCGTCGGCGAACCCGTGCTGCCGACATTCGCGGCGAAGGGCGGAGGCTTCTTCTTCCTCATCTTCGGACTCCTCTCCCTGATCTCGGCACTGTTCACGATCAACCCGATCTGGAACTACGGTCCCTACGACCCCTCCCCGGTCTCGGCCGGCACCCAGCCCGACTGGTACATCGGTTGGGCCGACGGGTTCCTCCGAATCGTGCCGGGCTGGTTCGAGTTCTACATCTTCGGTTGGCCGATCTCGTTCAACATCAACAGCGCTGTCATCGTCATGGGCGGTGTCTTCGCAGTGATGTTCATCTACCCGTTCTTCGAGGCGTGGCTGCTCAAGGACAAGCGCGAGCACCACATCCTCGATCGCCCGCGCAACAACCCGACGCGCACGGCGATCGGCGTAGCCGGAATCATCTTCTACTGCAACATGTGGGCCGCGGCCTCCGGTGATATCGTCGCCGTGTTCTTCCAGATGTCGCTCAACGATATGATCTACATCTTCCGCGCGCTCTTCTTCCTCGGACCGATCCTCGGGTACATCATCACCAAGCGCATGTGCATCGCACTGCAGCGCAAGGACCGGGAGATCGCACTGCACGGACGGGAGACGGCTCACATCATCCGTCTGCCCCACGGTGAGTTCCTCGAGCGCCATGAGGCTCTGCCGCCGCACAAGCTGTGGAAGATCACTGCGTTCGAATCGCCGGAGTACATTCCGCCGCAGCCGAACGCCGAGGGCAAGGTCACGAAGATGGAGAAGCTGCGCGCACGTCTGTCGCGGTTCTTCTTCGAAGATCGTGTCGCACCGGTGACGAAGCAGGAGCTCGACGCTTCCCACCACGACCAGGATGCCGTCGAAGGCTCCGACCAGCAGCAGCTCGGTCACTGACCGACACCACGGGCTCTCAGCAGCGAGGGGCTCAGCAGTTGAACTGCTGAGCCCCTCGCTGTGTCTGCATAACCTCGCCGCGACATGCCTGCTGCAGTCGCGGCGCCGCTGCTGTCGGCCCGCTCCGAGCCTCTGGCCCGCTCCGAGCCCCTGGGCACGAATGTGAGAGTCGCCGCAGAGGCGCAGGGCTTGCTGTGCTGCGAATGCAGGTCATGTGCGCGTGAGTCTGAGAACCGCTGTGACGGCCTCGTGAGGCCTCTGACCGATGAGGAGGCCGTTCTTCTGCTCCGCGGGACGCACAGCGCCGATAGAGAGACCGCGGTCCATCCGCAGGGCTTCAACGGCCCGTCCTCCGAGCCCGCTGCTCCACCGCCGCTGCCCCGGTTGCGGGGCCGGCACCCAGTGACCGGGTCGGTCCCTGAACTGTGCGGCTTCAGTGGACCGTCGCTCACGTGCGACTGAGTGATCTCATATCGCCCTTCCGGAGGCTCTGGGACCGAGGTCCGGAGCGGGAAGCCGTCTCGACGAGCCAGAACGACAGGACGAGGGAGAAAGGTGTCTCCAGACAGGCGGAGATCGTGGCGGCCACTGGACAGTTCTCGTGGCCGTCTATGGGCAGTTCCCACTGACCGTTGACAATGCTGGCTGTCCGCCTCTGGCCAGTCGTCCATCGCCGGCGACAGACAGGGCCGAAGACTCATCGGCGAGGACGGCGGGCGCGGCCCGAACAGTCTGCTCGGTGCCCAGGAACCGCCCGTGGGAGCTTGAGGTGCTGGAACACGAGACATCCTCCTGGGATTCCAAGGCCGGCCCTGTCCGACCACGTCGTCCCCGCCAGCTCCGTGATGGTCAGGACCATGACGGCCGGTACCGTGGTGGCCACCGTGGTGATGGGCAGCACCCTATTGGTCTGAGCCTTCACACCAGACCTCAGTGACCGATTCGCCCATGGCAGTTCTGCCATCCGCGCCGAGGAGAGGCCCAGCGTGCTCTCAGGACAGCTGTGTGCGGCTTCTGAGAGGCCACGAGCCCCTCCCGGTCGCCGCCGAGAGCGAGTATGCATCCCGGCGGAGGCCGTGAAAGCGATCCAGGCATGTGAATAGCGCAGTGGCCCGGACTCGCAATGAGTCCGGGCCACGTGACGAGGTCGGGCGACGCTGTGTCCGTCCGAGTCTGCAGGTTGGGCTGCCGTCAGGTCAGCGCGGTGATCAGTGGGCGAAGTCCCCACGATCGTGCTCGTAGGCCAGTCCGACGAGAGCGATGATACCGAGCAGGGCGCCGAACGGGAAGATCCACCACCCCATCGCGATTCCGTAGAACGCAACGGCAGCGGCGCCGGCACAGGCGATCGGCCACCAGCTCCACGGGCTGAAGAACCCGTAGTCGGCATCTGCGTCGGAGATCTCGGCATCATCATTGTCCTGCGGCTGGCGGCCGACACGGCGGTCGGTCAGCCACAGATAGACGCCGATCATTCCGGACATACCGCCGGTCAGCAACAGAGCCGGGAACCCGACCATCTCGGACCACTCGGTGACGGTGCCGTAGACGAATGCCACGACGAAGAAGAACACGGCATTGACCAGGAAGACCATAATCGAAGACTTCACTTGGCGGATCCTCCAATCAGCTGTTCCTCAGACGAGCTGTGGCCTGCGTATTCGAGCAGCTCTGGGTGGTTGAGATCGAAGGCAGGACGCTCCGAGCGAATCCGCGGCAGCGAGGTGAAGTTGTGGCGCGGGGGCGGGCACGAGGTCGCCCATTCCAGCGATGCTCCGTAGCCCCACGGGTCATCGACGGTGACCTTCGGTGCGTTGCGAGCGGTGATCCACACGTTCCAGAAGAACGGAACCATGGACAGACCCAGCAGCAGGGAGCCGACCGTCGACACCTGGTTCATCCAGGTGAAGCCGTCCTGCGGCAGGTAGTCGGCATAGCGACGGGGCATACCGTCGACACCGAGCCAGTGCTGGACGAGGAAGGTGGCGTGGAAGCCGATGAACAGCATCCAGAAGTGGATGTGTCCGAGCTTCTCGTTGAGCATCTTGCCCGTCCACTTCGGCCACCAGAAGTAGAACCCGGCGAACATCGCGAACACAACGG
>Ga0209487_1003248_pt1 | contig 12819 bp, 14 predicted proteins | sample Poulit2012_FD_187524 | JGI IMG/M metagenome (GOLD analysis project Ga0209487, IMG submission 187524) | Agricultural soil microbial communities from Georgia to study Nitrogen management - Poultry litter 2012 (SPAdes) (version 2) | ecosystem: Environmental > Terrestrial > Soil > Agricultural land... | reverse complement strand
CCTTGGGAATTTTTGAATTCGAAAGGCGCGAACGGCGGGTTAGTGCCCATCTTCAAGTACCCTTTGGCCGCGATTTCTTCGGGTACCAGCGCGGCGATCTCGGGTACTTCGTCCGGCACGATTTCATGCCATCCTTCGGGATTGCCCTGCTCTTCATTGGTCACGCAACCGGAGAGCAATACGCCAGCCAGCATTGCGCCGACGATACTTTTGAACAGTATGCGGTGCAACGACCGGGTAGTGCGAACGGAGTTGGGCATGGAGGAAGTCTAGCCGTCCCGAGCGTTGTGCACCGGCATTATTGAGCGCATCGCATGCCAAAAAATCGTATTTGAAGACGTGAGATTTGACGCAAAAGATGCTGAACGACAAGCTGTGGTTCGCATATGAGGTAACAGCTGGTCCAGCCGTGGAGTCCGGTTCGAAGGGGTGCGGTTTGCTTGCCGTGACTCGCACTGCCTCACTGCTTTTGATGATTTGGTGGTCTGGTCAACCATCAGGAGAGCTAGTCGGTATAGGTGTAGAACCCTTGACCCGTTTTGCGGCCGAGTTCGCCACGCTCAACCATGTCGCGCATCAGCTGTGGTGGGGCAAAGCGCGAACCCAATTGCTGTTCCAGATATTCGGCAATCCCGAGCCGGACATCAAGGCCAACAATATCGGTGAGAGCCAGTGGGCCGATGGGGTGCTTATAACCCAGGACCATGGCGTTATCGATGTCTTCTGCGGTTGCAACACCTTCTTCAACCATCCGAATGGCTTCTAGCCCGAGTGCTACGCCGAGTCGGGATGACGCAAAGCCCGGTGCATCGTTGACGGTGACCGGTGTCTTGCCGATGCTTTCGGTCCACTGGGTGGTCAGGTCTTTGAGTGCTGCAGAGGTCTGGGCGCCGATGACGACTTCGACGAGTTTAGAAGCCGGCACCGGGTTGAAAAAGTGTAAGCCGCAAAAGTTTTGGGGCCGGTTGAGCTGCTCTGCCAGACCGTTGACCGACATGGACGAGGTATTGGTGGCCAGGTAGGCCTCGTCCGTCAGGTGACTTTCGACCGAGCGTAGTGCCGAAACTTTGAGATCAAAATCTTCGGGGACCGCTTCGATGACTAGTCCTGCAGCTGAGAAGGCTGCTTGATCAGTCGTGACCGTGAGTTTCGAGGCAAAGTCGTCAACACTGCCAGTAACTTTGCCGCGCTCTACCGAGCCGGTGACATCGCGTAGGACGCGGTCACGGGCTGCAGTTGCGGCGTCGTCGTGTTGTTCTACGACGGTCACGTGAGCACCGGAGGTTAGGAAAGCGTGGGCAATGCCGGCGCCCATCCGGCCACCGCCGAGGACACCAATGTGGGATGGAAGGGTCATACTGCTCCTCAAAACTGTGTGTGTGGTTAGACGCGCTCGACAAGCATGGCTGCGCCCTGGCCGACACCAATGCACATGGTGGCCAGGCCGCGCGTTTTGTCTTCGGCTTCTAGCCGCGATAGCAGGGTGATGACGATGCGCGAGCCTGAAGAGCCCAGCGGGTGGCCCAGTGCAATGGCACCGCCCCAGGAGTTTACAATGTTTGGGTCGATACCAAGCCTGCGCATCGAGGCGATGGACTGGGTGGCGAAGGCTTCATTGATTTCGGCAAGGTCGAGGTCGTCTACGGTCCAGCCGGCTTTGGCCAGGACTTTTTGGGTTGCCGGCACTGGGCCCAGGCCCATGACTTCGGGGGCCAGCCCGGCTGACCCACCGGTTACGATCCGGGCTCGTGGTGTCAGGTGGTACTTTTCGATTGCGGCAGCTGAAGCCACGATGATGGCAGAGGCGCCGTCGTTGAGTGTCGACGAGTTTCCTGCAGTCACGACGTCGCCCAGGTTAGTGACCGGGCGCAGATTGGCTAGTTTTTCCGCGGTGGTGCCGGGCCGTGGGCCTTCATCCTGGTCCACCACGGTCACGTTGCCTTTGCGATCTTTGATTTCTACGGGCACGATTTCGGTGTTGAACCGGCCTGCTTCAATCGCAGCCACGGCTTTGGCTTGCGAGGCAGCTGCGAATTCATCGGCTTCTTGGCGGGTAATACCATCCACGTTGGCGACTTCTTCGGCAGTTTCGGTCATGGAGTAGGTCATTTTGCCGTTGCGTGATAGGTCACCGTGTTCAAAGCGTGGGTTCACGAAGCGCCAGCCCAGTGCCGAGTCAAAGATCTGTCCGGGTTGTCCGAAGGCTCGAGTGGGTTTCTCGAGTACCCAAGGAGCGCGTGACATCGATTCGACACCGCCGGCAATCACAATATCGGCATCGCCGGTTGCCACCATGCGCGAGGCGGTTTCGATGGCGGACATGCCGGAGGCACACAGCCGGTTCACGGTCATGGCTGGAACGGATTCATCTCCACCGGCTAGCAGCCAGGCCATGCGGGCAACGTTGCGGTTTTCTTCACCGGCACCGTTTGCGTTGCCCAGCAGCACTTCATCGACGTCGGCAGGATCGATGCCGCTCTCGTCTAACACGGCTTTGACGGCGATGGCGGCCATATCGTCTGGTCGTAGCGAGCTGAGGGCTCCACTGTGTCGTCCGACCGGGGTGCGTTTCCCTGAGACCAAAAAAGCTTCTGCTACCACATGACTCCTCTTATATAATGTGAAACTCAGCTCACTGTGACACGCAACGAGTGGCTGGTCAATGGTTCTTTACGACTGGTTAAGTAGTGCGCCACTAAATTTCGGTGCGCGTTTCTCTTGGAATGCGGCAAAGCCTTCGGCGTAGTCAGCGGTTGAGCACAGCTGACCTTGCGTCACATTTTCTTGTTCCATGGATTCCCACAGACCAATGCGTTGATCTCGGATGGCGGCTACGAGTTCACGCGATGCCAGAAATGCGCCGGTTGCCCCTTGCGCGGCTTTGGCAACCCGTTCGCGGGTGAATTCCAGGAGCTCGTCTTGCGGTACGGCACGAGAGAAGAGGCCCTGTTGGACGGCTTCTTGACCCGACATGAGTTCTGCGGTGTAGATCAGGTCGAGTGTCCGGTGTGCACCGAGGCGTTCAGTGAATAGTGCGTGCCCACCGGAGTCCAGTGTGGCACCCAGGTTGGCGAACGGTGAACCGATTTTTGCATCCTCGGCAACGTAAACGACGTCGGTGGCGATAGCCAGTCCAAGTCCGACACCTAGGCAGGCACCTTGGACGGCGGCAAAAGTTGGGGCCGGGAATTCGGCCATCAGTCGTAGCACCGGAGTGACGATTTTGCCCAGGTAATCATAGGCGTCGTCGTTGGCCGGATCCACGTTGGAGATGTCACGACCGGCACAGAAGCCGCGACCTTCACCGCGCAGCAGTAATGCCCGCACGCCAGCATCAGCGGCATCGGTGTATGCCTGGCCCAGTTCAGCAATAGCAGCTTCGTCGAGCGCATTCATTTTTTTAGGCGCGTTGAGGGTCACTTCGGCGATATTATGATTGATTTCGAGCTGAATCATGGCGGTCCTAAGCATCGTAGTCTACGGTCAAGGTGTCAGAGGTCGGTCGCGTCTGGCAGGTCAGCACGTAGCCGGCGTCAACTTCATCCGTCTCGAGCGCGTAGTTTTCATCCATTTCAAAGTTGCCGTCAATCACTTTTGCACGGCACGTCCCACAGACGCCTCCGGCGCAGGCAAATGGTGTATCCGGCCGCACCCGAAGTGCCGCGTTGAGGACGGATTCGTTAGCGGCTGCCGGCGTTTCGACCGTGGAGGATAGTCCGTCCAGGACGAAATCGATGGTGCGGTTGGCACCCTTCGGGTCAACTTCAACCGGACGGCCACGGTGGCCGCGTGGTTCAGCTGGGTCACCGGTGGTGAACAGTTCGAAACGAACATCTGCTTCCGCGACGCCACGGTCTTTGAGCTTATCCCGGGTCATTTGGACCAATTCGAATGGGCCACATAAGAACCACTCAACGGCGTGTTCAACCGGGATGATATTGCTGAGGAGCTCTTCAAGTTTTTCCTCATCGATCCGGCCTGACATGAGCGGGGAGATGCGCTGTTCGCGCGAAAGCACGTGATGGATGGACAATCGTGCAGGGTATTTGTCTTTCAGATCTCCGAGTTCTTCGGCAAACATCACGTCCATGGCTGACCGGTTGGCATACACCAGGTCAAAGGTCGCCGTCTTGGACGAGTTCAGCAAGGTCGAGACAATCGACATGATCGGAGTGATGCCGGAACCCGCTGCAATCGCTACGAAGTGGCCACCATCGTGGGATAGCTCGTCGGCAATAGCCTCGGGGTTGTTCAGCGCAGTGGTTTGCAGACGCGAGGTGAACGAGCCCTGTGGGTTCATCACATTAATGGTGTCGCCAACCGCAAGTTCTTCGTGGGCCCAAGTGGAGAAGAATCCGCCGAAATCCTTTTTAATAGCTACCCGAATTTCTCCGGGTACGGGCTCGGCGCAGATGGAGTAGGAGCGGCGTACTTCTTCCCCGTCGATATCGGCGCGAAGCGCCACGTACTGTCCGGGCACGTAGTTGTAGTCGTCGATCAGTTCGTGGGGAATAGCGAAAGCGACTTCGATGGCATCGTCGGTCAGCTTGCGAATCTCGGTGACGCTCAAAGCATTGAACCGCGCGCGTTTGCGTGCAGGTGCCGTGGTGGTGTCTGTCATGGTGCGAGTTCCTTAGTGGACCTTGAAGTAGTCGAAGGGTTCCAGGCAGGCATTGCAGGTGTACAGAGCCTTGCATGCGGTTGAACCAAATCGAGTGACTTCACGTGTATTTAATGAATGGCATTGTGGGCATTTGACGGCCATTGGGACCATAATCGGGCCGTCGTTGACGGCAGATTTCCCGGTTGGCGGTGCGATGCCATAGTCTTCTAGTTTGTGTTTGCCTTCCTCGGACATCCAGTCTGTTGTCCAAGCGGGGGAAAGCACTAGCTTGACTTCAACGTCATGGTAGCCAGCGGAGCGAAGGGCAAGCGTCACATCTGCTGTGATCGTGTCCATGGCTGGGCAACCTGAATACGTCGGCGTAATGGTCACAACCACGGTGCCATCGATCACTTCGACCGCACGCAAAATGCCAAGGTCTTCAATGGTGATCACTGGTACTTCTGGATCAGGCACCGTTTTGACGATATCCCAGAGTTCCGCGGCTTGTTGTTCTGCCGGGCGAAGGGAAGCTGCTGTCATTACCATGTCACTCCTGGATGTTCGCGTGCAAGTACTTGCATTTCAGCAAGAATATGTCCTCGTTGTTCAGAGTAGTGGCCCGACCGGTCACCACCCCATGCGCTTGGCACATCGGGCAGCGTTAGGGTTGCTTGTTCAACAATGGGTTTGATCCGTGCGTCGAAAGACTCGCGCAGCGTTGACGGCAGCACTGCTATACCGCGCTCGGCGAGATCCCTGAGTAGGTCGTCGTCGTGGAAGAGCTCATCGACGTACGGCCACATGTAATATAGGCCGTCTTGCATACGTCGGTGCGACTCTTCTGTGCCGTCACCCAGGCGGAGGGTCCATTGAGCAGCATGGTCAAGGTGATAGGCCACTTCTCGAACTGCCTTGGCTGCCACCGCGGCAAGTGTTTCATCAGCGGAGTCCATCAGCCGGGTAAATAATTCGTACTGGTAGAGGGCAAAGATCAGCTGCCGTGCGATGGTTTGACCGAAGTCACCATTTTCTTGTTCCACAAGACGGGCGGAGTAAAATTCATGCTCATCTCGGAAATAAGCGAGGTCGTCCTCGGTTTTTTCCCATGCGGAGCCGGCGTATGACAGGAGGAAGCGTGCGTGCCCCAACTGGTCTTGGGCAATATTCGCTAGCGCTACGTCTTCTTCCATTTCTGGGGCACGGGAAATCCAGTGACCCAGGCGCTGGGCAAGCATCAGAGCATCGTCGCCCAGATATAGGGCGTACGTTGCTACATCCTCGGGGGCTTTTACCCCGGATGCGATGATGTCTTCGGCGGTAATGCCTGCTCCGGCAGAGATTTTGGTTGCGGAGTCACCTGCGGTGAAACTCATAGGTGTTTCACTCCCTCAGATTTGGTGTAGTAGGTCGCGTGACGGAAATTCTTTCCCTGTGCGGATTCGAAGAACCCGCCCTTGGAGTCTGGATCTGAGCTGGCGATCGTTTCCGACGGGACTACCCAAACGGAGGTCCCCTCATTGCGTCGGGTGTAGAGGTCTCGGGCATTCCGCAGCGCCATGGTCGCGTCCGGTGCGTGGAGGGAGCCAGCGTGGACGTGCGAGAGCCCTCGGGATGAACGAACAAACACTTCCCACAGCGGCCAAGCGACGTTGAGGTTCTCTTGTGACATTATCTTTAGGCTCCAATCAGGTGGGTATCGGCAACGTCTTGTTGGCGACGAGCTTGTTTTTCCGCAAATGCGGCGGCTGCTTCGCGCACCCAGGCTCCGTTATTGTGCGCTGCACGACGGTGCTGCATACGCTGGAGGTTGCATGGCCCATTGCCTTTGATGACGGACATGAACTCGTCCCAGTCCAGTTCACCGAAATCGTAGTGGCCACGCTCTTCGTTCCACTTCAAATCGGGATCCGGCAGGGTCAGGCCCAGTGCTGCGGCCTGCGGAACAATCATGTCGACAAAACGCTGGCGTAATTCATCATTGGAATGACGCTTAATGTTCCATGCCATGGACTGCTTGGAGTTTGGTGAGTCATCGTCTGGCGGACCAAACATTTGCAGGGCGGGACCGTAAAAGCGGTTGACCGCATCCTGCGCCATTTGCTTCTGCTCTGGCGTGCCGTTGGCAAGTTCGTACAGGATTTCCCAGCCTTGTCGCTGGTGGAACGACTCTTCTTTACAGACGCGCACCATAGCCCGGCCGTAGGGTGCATAGGACGCACGGCACAGGGGAACCTGATTCTGAATGGCCGCACCATCCACAAGCCATCCGATCGCCCCAACATCGGCCCAGCTGCGTGCCGGGTAATTAAAAATCGAGGAGTACTTGGCTTTTCCGTCAAGTAGCTGCTGCACCATTTCATCGCGAGAAACACCGAGCGTCTCTGCCGCCGAGTAGAGGTACAGGCCGTGGCCGGCTTCATCCTGAACCTTTGCCATCAGAATCATCTTGCGCTTGAGTGATGGCGCTCGAGTGATCCAATTCGCTTCGGGCTGCATCCCGATAATTTCCGAGTGCGCATGCTGCGAGATTTGGCGCACGAGTGTTTTACGGTAACCGCTCGGCATCCAATCACGGGGTTCAATACGGGAATCTGCAGCGATGAGAGCATCAAATCGCTCCTGACCCGCCCGTTGTTCTTCGATATCGGAGACTGCGACATCGGAGTGTTGTGACGTACTAGACATAAGAGACACCTCGCGACGAATGAAAGTTGGGCGAATAAAGTAATCGGACCACACACAACAGTGTATACCGAACGTTCGTTCAGTATATGCGCAAACCGTGAGCCACGCAACCTCAGCAGCCAGAGAGTCTGAGCCATTCAACTTGACGTAGCTCACAAGTCATGATTACCGTATGAATGGTCAGTAGATAATTATACAGGTTGAAACCGGAGATCCCTCATGTCCCAGCCACTCAAGACTCCCGCCAAGGTCACTGGTGTCCCGACTGACATTAGACAGGGAAATTTCGGCCCGAATGACCATCCTCAGCTCGGTCACGACCGAACTGCTGAATGGCTCGGATTGACCGTCTCGGAGTATGGAGACGGCTACGCTAAAGGGCACATAGAACTCCGTGAAGAAATGCTCAATGGCTTTGAGATTGCCCACGGCGGCATAATCTTCGCTTTTGCAGATACTATCTTCGCCTGGGCTTGCAATAGTCCCGACGGTGACGGCTCAACTATCACCGTCGCACAGGGCGTTGACGTCAACTTCGTCTCCTCACCGAAGGCCGGAGCCACACTCACCGCCATTGGAAATCGCCGAGCCAACTATGGCAGATCCGGCCTGTACGATATTACGGTCTACGACGATTCCGACCAGCTGGTCGCAGAATTCCGAGGTCGCTCTCGCACCATTCCACGATCACAACACTAATACGCTCGCCGTTGTCGACCCTCTCTTGCTAAAGGATCACCCATGACTAGCCCCAGCATCGATACCTCGCCTGAAATACCACAGCCTTGGACCCCACCTGCCCCGCCAGCAGATCGAGGACAATTAGACCAAGAAGAGCTGTACAGTCGTCAAGAAATTGAGCAACTCCAGTTTGAGCGTCTTCGCTGGACTCTGCATCACGCCTACAATAATGTGCCGGCCTACCGTGAGCTCTACGACAACCACGGTGTGCATCCGCGCGACTTTAAAAAACCCGACGACCTGGCGCTGTTTCCAACCATTGATAAGGAATTCCTTCGGGACGCTTATCCGTTCAAAGCTTTAGCGGTACCAATGGACCAGATACGACGCATCCACGCGTCATCAGGCACCACCGGTCAACCAACCACGGTGGCTTACACAGAGAACGACATTGAAATGTGGGCTTCACTCGTCGCACGCTCAATGCGGGCCTCGGGCGTAAAGCCCGGCTACAAGGTCCACAATGCTTATGGGTATGGGCTATTCACGGGTGGGCTAGGAGCACACTTTGGTGCCGAACGCCTCGGGTGTGCTGTCATCCCTATGTCGGGTGGCCAAACCGAAAAGCAAGTCCAGATGATCACAGACTTCGAACCTGAAGTAATCATGTGCACTCCGACCTATCTGCTCGCGCTGGCCGATGGCTTTATGCAGGCGGGCATTAATCCCCGAGATACATCACTAAAGTTCGCGATCCTGGGTGCGGAGCCTTGGACCGAAGGTATGCGCTACGAAATCGAACAACTCTACGACCTGAAAGCCTGCGATATCTACGGCCTATCCGAGCTCATGGGCCCGGGGGTTGCTGGTGAAACTGTGGACACCCAAGATGGTTGCCACATCTGGGAAGATCACTTCCGCCCAGAAATCATCGACCCCATCAGCGAAAAACCACTGGCTGACACTGAGGAAGGCGAGCTGGTCTTCACCACCCTGACCCGTGAAGCACTCCCCATCATTCGCTTCCGAACCCACGACCTCACCAGCCTGAAACCAGGAACGGCCCGTCCCGGTCACCGTCGCATGAGTCGCATTACCGGTCGGTCCGATGACATGATCATTCTGCGCGGCGTCAATATTTTCCCGACCCAGATCGAAGAGATCGCACTGGAAATCGACACCCTGTCGCCACACTTCACACTGGAAATCACCCGTCCAAACCGGATGGACGAACTGACAGTCAAGATTGAACGCCGTGAGACCGCAAGCGTCACCGAAGCTGAAGCCGGCGGCAAAGAACTGGTGGCCCGCATCAAAACCCGCGTTGGCTGTTCGTGCAAAATCGAGATTGTCGAACCTCATACTTTAGCCCGATCGTCTGGAAAATTGCGCCGGATCTATGATCTCCGTGAATTGAACAACTAAGCACATCCCTCAGCCCGCTGCGGAGGAATGCCGGCTGAAACCACCCAAAATTTTCCGCCGACTATACTGAGAACCTGTGACATCTGTGGAACCTTCCGCGTATTGGACTGAGGAGACTTCATGACAACTACCCCCGCACAGGCACCGAGCGCTCGGCGTGGCCGCCCAGGCTACGACCGTCAGACGCTAGTTGACCTTTGTGTCAAGGTATTTAATCGTCATGGCTACGACGCGACAAGCATGGGCATGCTGGCCACGGAGCTGGGTATCTCGAAATCGGCAATTTACCACCACGTCAAAACCAAAGAAGAAATTCTACAAAGCGCTTTAACCGAAGCGCTTGACGGTCTTGAAGCAGTGATGGCTGAAGCCGAAGCTACCGCCGGCCCTGCAGCTTCTCAGATCGAAGCACTCATCACCGGTGCCGTCGGCGTGCTCATCGAAAAACAGCCCTCCGTGACCCTCTTGCTGCGACTGCGCGGCAACTCTGAAGTGGAAACGGAGGCCCTAAGACGACGCCGAAACCTCACAAACCGTCTGGCAACGCTCATCTCCGCAGCACAGGCCGAGGAAACGGTGCGAGACACCGTTGACCCACAAACCATGGCACGTCTGGTATTTGGCACGATCAACTCCGTAGCCGACTGGTATCAACCAGAGAAGTCTGCCGGCGCTAAAGAGGCAGGCCGCGCGCTCGCCGGACTCGTCTTCCACGGGATTCTCCGCGACTAGTCGACCACCACGGTCACAAAAAGCTCAGAGCGACGGCCAGTTTGATGGTCGCCCGGTATTTTTGATGGTGGGAATTACGCGCCGAAGAAATCGTCAAGTGTTGCATTCGGGTGCTTCGCAAGCGGTGTCACTTGGACATTCATGTGGGCAAACATCGGGAAGCCGGACAAGATTTCATGGAGCTCATCGTGCCCATTTACATCAAAAATTGAGTAGTTCGCATACTCGCCCACGATGCGCCAGATGCCCTTCATGATGCCCTGCTTCTGCAGATTGCCAGAATACTCTTTTTCCCGAACCTGAAAATCGGCCTTCGTTGCGGCATCCATAGACTCTGGGAAGATTACGTCCATGCGTGCAAGAAATAGCATGCAATGTCCTTTCAACGGTAGCTAGTTGTGACCAATAACAAACGAAAACAAAGCAGTGTGCTTTCAGCGGAAGCGCGGTTCCGGGCACAACAATTTGGACTCACACACTAGACGATCTGATCAAGATATAGAAGTACTAAGATCCCCAGCATTGATACCCTCGGGGTATGAATACTCTTCAAATAGATCTTTCACTTGTGACTCATCACCCACGTACGCTAAGGGCAGCGCCATTACACAACGCTGTCCCAGTGCTCGAGAAATAAGGAAGGAACCATGGTCGAACTACGCCACCTCCGGTACTTCCTTGCCGTTGCCGAAGAGAAACATTTTGGTCGGGCCGCCGACCGACTGCACATGGCACAACCGCCACTTTCCAGTCAGATCAAACAACTGGAAACAGAACTCGGCATTGTCCTACTGGAACGCACCACAAGAAAAGTCGAACTCACCGATGCAGGCGCGCTCTTGATGGAGCGAGCTCGCCAGATCTTGGCGGATGTCGAGGCCATGAAATCTGATGTGGCCGAGGTCGGACGAGGAGCAGCCGGAGTGCTGCGCATCGGCTTTGCTGGCACCGCAACATACCGACTTATGCCAGAGATCGTACGCGTTGCTCGAGAGCGGCTACCGCTGGTCCGGCTACAAATTTCTGGCGAACTCTTGACCCCACAGATGGAAGCCGGCTTGTTAGAAAACCGATTGGACGCAGCCATCCTGCGACCACCGGTGCAATCATCTGAGCTCAGCACCGAAGAGATTCAACAGTCCCGCCTGGTGGCCGTGCTGCATCGTCAGCACCCGTTAGCCGAGGAAACCGGCCCCATTAGTATTCAAACCTTCGCCGATGAAGATATCGTGGGCTACCCCCGAGGCTCGTCAGTTTCATCAGTCATATCCGAACTGGCCAGACAGGCAGGGTTCCGGCTGCGCATCGTGCAAGAAGCCACCGAAACTTCCACATTGATCGCATTGATTGGCGCAGGCTTGGGCATTGGCGTTGTACCCGGCTCACATTCACTGCCGCTGAACTCATCTATCGTCATCCGCCCATTAGAAGAGCAGGTCAGTGTCGGGATGAGCACGGCGTGGAAAACCGATAACGATAGCCCACTGCTGTCTTCGTTTATTGAGCTAGCTCGCGAGACAGCACAGACGTTAGCAACCCAAGATAACCAACCGACTGAAGATTAGGTCTCTGGAGAAAATATGAAGATCACAGCCGTCGAAGCAATTCCGTATGCGATTCCCTATACGCATCCGCTGAAATTTGCCTCCGGTGAGGTCACCACCGCCGATCATATTCTTGTTCGCATCCACACCGATGCGGGCATCACCGGCACCGCCGACGCCCCACCGCGCCCGTATACCTACGGTGAGACGCAGGCTTCGATCAAAGCAATCGTGGAAGATGTTTTTAGCCCAGCAATTCTTGGGCTCGACCCATTCGATCGCGAAAAAATACACGCCGTAATGCACCGAACGATCAATAACCAGGTGGCCAAGGGCGCCGTTGACATTGCCCTGTGGGATCTCATGGGCAAGGCGTTGGAAACCCCGGTCCATAAACTCCTGGGTGGCTACACCGACTCGATGCGCGTCAGCCACATGCTGGGTTTCAAACCGGCACAAGAGCTCCTTGAAGAAGCACAACGTTTCGGCGAGGACTACGGCATCACCACATTCAAACTCAAGGTTGGACGCCGTCCACTGTCGCTGGATATCGACGCCTGCCGCGTGCTGCGCGAAGGACTCGGCGACGACGTAGAAATTTATCTGGACGCTAACCGTGGTTGGAGTGCCAATGAGGCAATGGAAGTGCTGCGCCAAACCGCCGATCTTGGCTTAACCATGCTGGAAGAGCCCTGTGATGCGAAAGAGACCATGAGCCGGCGTCGTCTGGTGGACCACTCCCCCATCCCAATTGTGGCCGATGAATCGGTGCCCACCGCCGGGGATGTCTCCCGCGAGTTATTATCCGGCGGGGCCAATGCCATTTGTATCAAGACAGCCCGGTCTGGCTTCACCGAAGCTACCGAAATTCTGGGCCTGTGCACCGGATTGGGCGTGGATGTCACCATGGGCAATCAGATCGACACTCAGATGGGCTCCCTGGCCACCGTGACCTTTGGGGCAGCCCACCGAGCATCGTCTGTTCGGGCGGGCGAACTCTCGAACTTCTTGGATATGTCCGACGACCTACTCGCCGAGCCGATAAACATCGCGCACGGCCGCATTTCGGTCCGGAACCTCCCCGGGGTGGGCGCCGAACTTAACGAGGACAAACTCGCGCACTACCGCACCGACAAATAATGCTGA
>Ga0209487_1003247_pt1 | contig 12819 bp, 8 predicted proteins | sample Poulit2012_FD_187524 | JGI IMG/M metagenome (GOLD analysis project Ga0209487, IMG submission 187524) | Agricultural soil microbial communities from Georgia to study Nitrogen management - Poultry litter 2012 (SPAdes) (version 2) | ecosystem: Environmental > Terrestrial > Soil > Agricultural land... | reverse complement strand
GGACCAGGTGCGGTTCTCCCGCCCGCTCGCCACGGCCCGCGGGGAGATGACGCCGGCGAGGAGCGCCGCCACGAGCAGGAGGTAGACGATGGTCACCGCCGCGACGAGCGGGTCGAAGACGACGATAGCGACGACGACGGCGAGCATCGTACCGACCTCGCCGAACAGGGTCATCGACGGGATGAGGACACCGGCCACCGTCACCCCGACGCCGACATCGACGGTGCGCACCAGCTCGGAGGTGTTCTTCGCCAGCCGGTCCTCCCACGGGGAGGCGAGGTAGGCAGCGAGCAGCCGGTCACCGATCGCCACCTCGTGACGGGCGAAGCGCCGGGTGGCGAGGCGCAGTAGCGCGACCGCGCACACGCCCTTGACCACGATGACGACACACACGGTGACGAGCGCGGTGACCTGCCCCGTCGTCGAGCCGAGGTCACCGACGAGCGGCAGGGAGGTCTCCCCGCCGCTGAGCACCGACTGGAGCAGGGTGCCGACGAGCCCGAGTGCGACGAGGTCGAGCAGGGCGAGCGCCGCGGTGAGGACCCCGTACGTGAGCAGGAAGCGCCGGCTGCCGGGTGGCAGCACCCTGAGCAGGGGGCGGACGACGCTCAGCACGTTCCTCACCCTGGCGAGTGTACGGGCGGGGGTCGTCGCGGCGACGCGGTCGCCGGGCCCGGCCCGCGGCGAGCGTGGGCGTGCCTGCCTGGTCAGCCCAGCAGCCGGCGGTACAGCGCGAGCAGCCGCCGCTCCTCCCCCTCCCAGGTGAGCTCGGCGGCGGCCGCGCGGGCGGCCTGCCGGTAACGGGCGGGCTCGGCGAGGATGCGGCTGATCGTCCCGGCCATGGCGGTCGCCTCGGCGCCGGTGGCGGCCGGCGGTCGGCCGTCGCCGACGAGCCCGAAGATCTCCCCGACGCCGTAGCGCTCCACGACCTCGCGGGTGTCCGGCAGGTCGGCCGCCGCGACCGGGATGCCGGCGTGGATGGCCTCGAAGAGCTTGTTCGGTAGGGAGTACTCGTAGGACAGGCACGTCGGGCGCACGAAGACGACGGAGAGGTCGGCGTCGGCGAGCGCGCCGGTGACCTCGTGGGGGGCGACCTTGCCGACGAAGTGGACCCGGTGCCGTACCCCGACGGCCTCGGCGCGGCGCTCGAGAGCGGCGAGGTAGCCGGCGTCGCCGTAGCCGAGGACGACGAGGTGGACGTCGTCGGCCAGGAGCGCCAGGCTCGCAATGGTCTCCTCCAGGCCGCGGCTCGTGGTGATCCGACCGCCGTAGGCGATGACGCGGGCCCCGGGTCCCAGACCCGCGAGCTCGCGCAGGCGGCCCACGGCGGGGTCGGGCGGTGCGGTGGCCACCGGGATGTTGCGGACCAGGACGGGTTCCTCGGGCAGCCGGTAGGTGCGCTGCAGCCACCGGGCGATGGACGGCGAGACGGTGATGACGCCGTCGGCGCGCCTGGCCACGTACCGCTCGATGACCGCCTCGACGTGCTTGCCGACCGGCCGGTCGCGCACGTTGCGGTGGCGCCACAGCTCATGGGAGTCGTAGACGAGACGCGCGCCGGCGCGGCGGGCGATGAGGTGGCCCGGCGCGAGGGTGTTGCCGTCGTTGGCGTGGACGACGTCGGGGCTCCGGCGGCGTCCCTCGCGGACGGCCAGCGCCCAGTAGTGCACGAGGATCATCGTGCGTGCGAGCCGGTCGACCGGGTCGAGCAGCCGGGCGAGGAGGGCGCTGCGCAGCGCCGGGCGCGGGTCGGCGGTGGGCGCGGTGTCCGCAGCGTCGCCGGCGGTGGGCGGTGAGCCGGGAGGTGGGTCGCTCGGGAGCGCGCCGCCGGGGCGGGCGCGCACGCGGCGGGCCAGGGCGCGGGCGCGGGTCAGCGCCCGCTTGAGGCGCGGGACCCAGGTGATGAACCCGGGCTCACGCAGGCGCACGAGCTCGGCGCCGTCCGGCAGCCGCTCCACTGTCGGCGGGTAGCCCAGGTGGGTACGCGCCACCGCCAGGATGGTCACCTGCGCACCCGCGCGGCGCAGCGAGTGGGCGGTCTTGAGCACGCGCGAGTCCGCGTGCGCGTCGTTGTAGACGAGCACGACGACGCGGACGGGTCGCCCGTCGTCGTGCCGGGGCAGGGTCGTCTCGCTCACCGGGGGCTCCTCGCTGCCTGCTCGACCACCTGGACCACGCGCCGGGCGGCTGCCGAGGCGGAGACGTGCTCGGCCGCCCACGCCGCGCGTCGCGCCCGCTCCGGGGAGTCGGGCCGCGACTCCCCCGCGGAGTCGTCGAGGGCGGTGACCATGGCCTGGGCGACGGCGTCGACGTCGTGGCCGACTGCCTGTCCCAGACGGCCCTCGGCGACGAGCTCCCGGGCCGGGCCCACCCCGGCGAAGAGCACCGGTGTCCCGCAGGCGGCAGCGGCGTAGAGCTTGGAGGGGAAGGCGAAGGCGTAAGGGCCGGGGAGCACGGAGGCCAGCGCCGCGCGCGCCCCGCGGATCCACCGGGCGACCTCCTGCGGTGCCATCCGGGGCAGGAAGGTCACGGCGCCGGGTGCCAGCGCCTCCGCCTGCCGGCGCATCGCGGCGACGTCGCTCCCCTGTCCGATGAACACCAGCCGGGCGTCCGGTCGCGCGGCGGCGACGCGGCCCATGGCCCGGGTGAACACGTCCGCCCCGTGCACCTCGGAGGCGGTCCCGGTGTACACGAGGTAGGGGTGGTCGTCCTGCACGGCGGGTCCGTCGGGCCGGAACACCTCGGTGTCCACACCGTTGCCGACCAGCGTCGCGTCCGCACCGAGCGCCCGGACCCGCTCCACCACTCCGGTGGACGTGGCGACCACCCGGTGCGCGGCGCGCAGCACCCACCCCTCCAGCGCCCGCAGCACCGTGGCCACGAGCCCCGGCATCCCGGCGGTGACGACGGCGTCGGACCAGATGTCGGCCGCGTAGTAGATCACCGGGCGCCGGCGGAGGCGGGTGACCACAGCGGCGACGAGCCCGGTGGTGGGCGGGGGCTCGACGACGACGGCGTCCGGGCGCCGGGTGAGCAGGAGGCGCAGGGCGAGGGGCACGTCGAAGCTGAGGTACTGGAGGTAGCCGCGGACGTAGCCGTCCCGGTCGCGCAGCACCGGCCACCGCCGCACCCGGACCCCGGGCGGGGGGACGTAGCGGCCGGGCGCCGTCGTGGTCAGGACGGTGACCCGGTGCCCGGCGTCGGCGAGCGCCCGGACGAGCGCGCCGAGGCGCAGGGACGCGGCGGCAGGCTCGGGGGCGAAGATGCGGGTCGCGACGACGACGTGCAGCGACCTGCCCACGTGCTCCCCTCCCATGCCGGCTCCTCCTGGGGCAGCCTAGTAGTCGGCGGGCCGGGGAGGCGCTGACGTCGGCAGGTGGGCTGTCCGTGGGACGTGAGCCCTCGGTGGGAAGTGAGCTCTCGGTGGGAAGTCAGCTGTCGGTGGCTGCTCCACCTGGGCCGTCGGTGGCTGCTCCGCCTGGGCTGTGGGTGGCTGCTCCGCCGGCCGTGGTGGGGGTCAGGAGCAGTTCCGGACGAAGCGCTGGGTGTTGTACACCAGGTCCCCGGCCTTGACCGTGCCGACGGCCACATGGGTGTTGTTCGGGTTGAGGATGCCCGCCCGGTGGACCGGGGAGTTCATGTACCAGTCCATGGCGTCCTGCGGGTCGGGGTCGGCGCCGCCGCGCTGGTAGGTGCGCACGATGTGCTCACCGCCGGCGGTGCAGCCCACCTCCTCGGCGTCGCTGCGGATGGTCGCGGAGTCCGCGTGCTCGATGACGCCCTGGGATGCCATCCACTGCGAGTGGCGCAGCGCAGCCGGGCGCAGCTCGGGCACGACGTCCACCGGCGGGGCCCCCGCCTCGGCCCGCACCTCGTTGATGATCTCCACCATCCGGGCGTCGTAGGCGTCGCGGTCGCTGAGCTCGGGCTCCTCGTACACCCGGCGCAGGCCGACGGTGTCGCTGCCGTCGCCGTCCCAGTCGCCGACCATCGCCTTGTCCGAGCTGCGGCCGAAGGTCATGACGATGTCGGCCTCGCCGCCGCTGAGGGTGTTGCGGACATGGAACTGGTTGCCGCGCCGCACCCCGAGCGTGTCGCGCCCGTCCCCGTCCCAGTCACCGACGCCGACGCGGTCGTCCGCGCGGCCGTAGGGGACGACGCTGTCGGCGTCACCGCCGCTGATGGAGTTCTTCAGGTGGTACACCTTGCCGCGCCGCCCCCCGAGCGTGTCGCGCCCGTCCCCGTCCCAGTCCCCGATGAGGACGGTGTCCTCGTCGCGGCCGTAGGTGACGACCATGTCGGCCTCGCCGCTGGAGAGGGAGTTCTTGAAGTGGTACTCGTCGCCCCGGCGCACGACCGGGGTGTCGACGCCGTCGCCGTCCCAGTCGCCCATATAGACGATGTCTCCGGAGCGGCCGTAGCTCACGACGCGGTCCGCCGCACCGCCGGAGAGGCTGTTCTTGAAGTGGTAGGTCTTGCCGCGGCGCACCGCCAGGGTGTCCCCGCCGCGGCCGTCCCAGTTCCCCACGAACAGGCGGTCGTCGTCCCGCCCGTAGGCGAAGCTCTCGTGGACCACTCCGCGCCACTCGTTGGTGAGGTAGAAGCGGTCACCGTAGCCGTCGACCTCGGCCCCTTTTCCCGCGGCGGGCGCCGCGACCAGGAGCAGGCCGAGTGTGAGGCCCGCTGCCGTCCCCGTCCGTCGTCGCATGGTCATCGTCGATCCCCCCGGTTCGGTCCGGGGGCCAACGTACGTCGGTGGGGCGCAGGAAGCATCTCGGGCCCCGCGTGCCGACCGGCGGCACCCGGGGCCCGAGCAGCGAGGTCAGCGCGTGCTGAAGGCGGCGTCGAACGCAGCCTCGGACGGCTTGAAGGACAGCTTGCGCACGAACTCCAGCGCCTCCGGGGCGCCGATGAGGCGGTCCATGCCGGCGTCCTCCCACTCGACCGACAGCGGTCCGTCGTAGCCGATGTGGTTGAGCATCCGCATGGCGTCCTCCCACGGCACGTCACCGCGGCCGGTGGAGATGAAGTCCCAGCCGCGCCGCGGATCGGCCCACGGCAGGTGCGAGCCGAGGCGGCCGTTGCGGCCGTTGAGCCGGCGCTTGGAGTCCTTGCAGTGGACGTGGTAGATCCGGTCCTTGAAGTCGAGGAGGAAGGCCACCGGGTCGAGGTCCTGCCACATGAAGTGGCTCGGGTCCCAGTTGAGTCCGAAGGCCTCGCGGTGGCCGATGGCCTCCAGGGTGCGCACCGTCGTCCAGTAGTCGTAGGCGATCTCCGAGGGGTGGACCTCGTGGGCGAAGCGCACCCCGACCTCGTCGAAGACGTCGAGGATCGGGTTCCACCGGTCGGCGAAGTCGCGGTAGCCCGCCTCGACGAGCTCGTCGGAGGCCGGCGGGAACATCGCGACGAACTTCCAGATGGACGAGCCGGTGAACCCGGTGACCGTCTTGACGCCGAGCCGCGCGGCGGCCCGGGCGGTCATCTTCATCTCCTCGGCGGCGCGCCGGCGCACCCCCTCGGGGTCGCCGTCGCCCCAGATCCGGTCGGGCAGGATGTCGCGGTGGCGCTCGTCGATCGGGTCGTCGCACACCGCCTGGCCCTTGAGGTGGTTGGCGATGGCGTAGACCTTGAGTCCGTTCTTCTCCAGGATGTCGAGCCGGTTCTGGACGTAGGCGTCGTCCTCGGCGGCTCGCCACGGGTCGAGGTGGTCACCCCAGCAGGCGATCTCCAGGCCGTCGTAGCCCCACTCGCCGGCGAGCCGGGCCACCTCCTCGAAGGGGAGGTCGGCCCACTGACCGGTGAACAGCGTGATCGGTCGAGCCATGTCAGTCTCCAATCTCGGTGAACGTGCTGTGCTGCGCGCTGGACCGCTCGACGGCGTCGAGGACGCGCTGGACGTGCAGCCCGTCGGCGAAGGACGGGGTCGGGTCCTCCCCCGCCGCGATGGCGCGGACGAGGTCGACCACCTGGTGGACGAAGCCGTGCTCGTACCCCAGCCCGTGACCCGCGGGCCACCATGCCTCGATGTACGGGTGGACGGGCTCGGTGACGAGGATGCGGCGGAAGCCGGCCTCGGCCGCCGGTGCGGTGGCGTCGTAGAAGTGGAGGACGTTCATGTCCTCGAAGTCGAAGGCGATGGAGCCGGTCGAGCCGTTGACCTCGATGCGCATCGCGTTCTTGCGGCCCCAGGCGAACCGGCTCGCCTCGAGGACCGCCGGTGCCCCGCTCTCCAGCCGGGCGGTGAACAGGGCGGCGTCGTCCACGGTGACCGGACCGCGCTCGGTGCCGGCGGTGCCGTGGAGGCCGCTGAAGCTCTCGGCCACCGGACGCTCCTTGACGAACGTCTCCATCATCCCGGAGACGCCGCGGAAACGCTGGCCGGTGACGAACTGGGTGAGGTCGATGATGTGGGCGCCGATGTCGCCCAGCGCACCGGAGCCGGCCTTCTCCTTGTCCAGCCGCCACGAGAGCGGGGCATCGGCGTCGGCCAGCCAGTCCTGGAGGTACTGGGCGCGGACCTGGCGGACCTCCCCGATCCGGCCCTCGGCGACGAGCCGACGCGCGAGCTGGACCGCGGGGACCCGCCGGTAGGTGAAGCCGACCATCGCCCGCACGCCGTTGGCGCGCGCTGCGTCGGCTGCTGCGGCCATCTGCTCGGCCTCGGCGACCGAGTTGGCCATCGGCTTCTCCACGAGGACGTGCTTGCCGGCCTCGAGGGCGGCGACCGCGATCTCGGCGTGCGTGTCTCCCGGTGTACAGATGTCGACGATGTCGACGTCGTCACGCTCGATGACCCGGCGCCAGTCGGTCTCGACGGCGTCCCATCCCAGCTGGCGCGCGGCGGCGGTCGCCCGTTCCTCGTTGCGGCCCGAGAGCACCGCCATGTGGGGCTCGAGGGGCAGGTCGAAGAAGCGGTGCGCGTTGCGCCACGCCTGGGAGTGGGCCCGCCCCATGAAGGCGTACCCGATCATCGCCACGCCGATGCGCGGCCTGTCCTCGCTCATTGGAATCTCGCTCCTTAGCTCAGGTGGTGCACGATCCCCGGGGGTGCCACGGTCGTGGGCACCCCCGGGGATCTCGTCATGTCAGGACTCGAACGCCGAATCGATGTACTGGTCGACGTTCTCCGCCGTCACGACCGGCGCGTACAGCTGGATGAGGCGCGGCACCTCGACCTCGACGAGGTCCGCCATCGCCTTCTGCTGGGCGAGCAGGCGGGCGAGGCGGATACCGTCGGCGGCCTGCGTGGACGGGTAGATGACGGTGGCCTCGACGAGGGAGTCGCCGGACTGGATCTCCCGCATCATGTTGGCCGAGCCCGCACCGCCGACGACGAAGAACTCGTCGCGGCCGGCGTTCTCGATCGCCTGCATGACGCCGACACCCTGGTCGTCGTCGTGGTTCCAGATGGCGTCGATCTGCGGGGCCGCCTGGAGCAGGTTGGCCGTCGCGGACTCACCGCCCTGGACGGTGAAGTCGCCGGCCACCCGGTTGGAGACCTCCAGGCCGCACTCGGACAGCGCGTCGGCGAAGCCCTGGCTGCGGTCCTGGGTCAGCGGCAGGTTGTCGATACCGGCGATCTCGGCGATGACGGCGTCGGACTGGCCGCCGAGCCGCTCGCAGATGTACTGGCCGGCGCTCACGCCCATGCCGTAGTTGTCACCGAGGATGGTGACGCGGGCGGCGTTCGGGTCGGAGAACTCCCGGTCGACGTTGACGACCGGGATCCCGGCCTGCATGGCCTCGAGCGCGACACCGGTGAGCGCGGCGCCGTCGAAGGGCAGGATGACGATGGCGTCGACACCCTCGTTGATGAACGTCTCGACCTGGCTGATCTGCAGGTTGACGTCGTTGGTGCCCTCGGCGATGCGCAGGTCGATGTCCTCGTACTTCTCGGCCTCACGCTGCGCTGCCGTGGTGATCGCCGCCATCCAGCCGTGGTCGGCCGCGGGGGCGGAGAAGCCGATGGTGACGGTCTCCCCGACCTCGTCGTTGTTCGAGCTGGCCTGCTGGGTGGTGGCCGAGCCGGTGTCACCGTTGCCGGTGCTGGTGTCCTCCACCTCCTCGGGCGTGTTGCCGGTGCAGCCGGCCAGGAGCAGGGCGGCAGAGACACCTGCGGCGACGGCGAACCGGCGACGCGTGGTCGTGCGTGCGGACATGAGGTTCCTCCTTGAACGGATGGAGCGGTGCTGACAGGGATATAGAGGGGGTACTGGGGACTAGCCGGAGGCCTTGTTGGCGAAGCGCTGCTGGAGCAGGACGGCCAGGACGATGATCGCGCCCTTGGCCACCGACTGGACCGAGGTGGACAGGTTGTTCAGGACGAAGATGTTGTTGAGGGTCGCGAAGATGAGGACGCCCAGGACGGTGCCGACGATGGTGCCGCGGCCTCCGACGAGGAGCGTGCCACCGACGACGACGGCGGCGATGACGTCGAGCTCGAAGAGCATGCCGTGGGTCGACGTCCCGGCGCCGGTGCGGGCCATCATCGTGACCGCCGCGATCCCGGCGGTGAAGCCGGCGAGCGCGAAGAGGTACATCGTGTGCCGCTGGATCTTGATGCCGGCGAGGCGAGCCGCCTCCGGGTTGCCGCCCACCGCGATGGTGCGACGCCCGAAGGTCGTGCGGTTGAGGAGCACCCAGCCGAGCGCGGCGACGACGACGAAGACCCAGACGATCATCGGCAGACCCAGGACGTCCCCACCGAAGAAGCTCTTGAACGGGGTGACGTTGATGATCTGCGTCCGGCGGCCGGAGATGATCTCCGCCAGCCCGCGGGCGCCGACGAGCATGGCAAGGGTGGCGATGAAGGAGACCACGCGCCCGTAGGCGACGACGATGCCGTTGACCAGTCCGGCTGCGGTCCCCACCGCGAGCGCGGTGAAGACCATGACGATCCAGTGCGTGTCCTGGGCCATCGTCTGGGTCGCCAGGGTGGTGGCCCACACCGTGGCGAGACCCAGGACCGAGCCGACGGACAGGTCGATGCCGCCGCCGGTGATGACGAAGGTCATCCCGACGCTGAGGATGCCGACCGTCGCGGCGAAGGCGACGACCGTCGTGAAGTTGTCCGCGCTGAGGAAGCGCTCGCCCGCCGTGACGTACCCGGCGACGCAGAGCAGCAGCAACGCGATGACCAGCCCGAGGTTCCGGGCCAGCCCGGATCCGCCGAACCGGCGTCGGGCGCGGCTCTGCGTCGGTGTCGCGTTCTCGGCCTCCGGGGCGAGGTCGCGGTTGGTGGGCGGCAGGGCCGGGGAGCTCGCCCCGGCCGCGGAGGTCTCTGCCGCTGCGTTCTCACTCATGCGTGAGTTCCTTCCATGACGAGGTCGAGCACGCCGTGCTCGTCGATCTGGTCAGCAGGTCCGTGGTGGACCACCCGGCCTTCGGCGATGACGAGGACGTCGTCGGCCAGGCCGAGGACCTCCTCGATCTCGCTGGAGACCAGGAGCACCGCGGCCCCCGACGCGGCGAGTCGCCGGATGAGGGTGTAGATCTCCGCCCGTGCACCGACGTCGACACCCCGCGTCGGTTCGTCGAGCAGGAGGATGTCGCAGCCGTGGACGAGCCACCGGGCGAGCATCGCCTTCTGCTGGTTGCCGCCGGAGAGGGTCCGGATCTTGCGTTCGCCGTCGGGCGGGGAGAGCTGGAGGGAGCGGATCTGCTCGGCGGCAACCTTCCGCTCGGCGCGCTCGTCGAGGAAGGACGAGCGGGCGAAGCGGGCGAAGGTGGACAGGGTGATGTTGCGGAACACGGGCTCGTCGAGCAGGAGGCCCTGGCTCTTGCGCTCCTCCGGGGCGAACCCGATCCCGGCGGCGACGGCCGCGGGCACCGAGCCGGGCCGCAGCGCCTTGCCGCGGACCCGCACCGTACCGCCCGTGGCCTTGCGGGCGCCGTACACGGTCTCGAGGATCTCCGAGCGTCCGGCACCGACGAGGCCGGCGAGCCCGACGATCTCCCCGGCCCGCACCGTGAAGGACACGTCCTCGAAGACGCCGGCGAGGGAGAGGTTCTCGACCTCGAGCAGGGGCTCGCCCCGCTCGTGGTCGCCGCGTCCGCCGCCGAAGTCGTTCTCGACGCTCCGCCCGGTCATGAGCCGGATGAGGTCGGCCGTGGGGGTGTCCGCGACCGCGAGGTTCTCCGCCACGGTCCGCCCGTCCTTGAGCACGGTGATGCGGTCCCCGATCTGGCGGATCTCCTCGAGGCGGTGGGAGATGTAGATGACCGCGACACCCGAGGCGGACAGCGCGCGCACCACCCGGAAGAGGTTCTCCACCTCCTCGGGGTCGAGCACCGCGGAGGGCTCGTCCATGATGATGACGCGGGCGTCGCGGGACAGCGCACGGGCCATCGACACGACCTGCTTGCCCGCCGCGGACAGGCGCCCGACCTCACGTCCCGGGGAGATCTCCGGGTGGCCCAGGCGCTTGAGCAGGTCCCGGGCCCGGGCGTGGGCCTCGTGGCGGCGCAGGAGCCCGCCGCGCGTGATCTCGTGGCCGAGGAAGATGTTCTCGGCCACGCTCAGACCGTCGACGACGTCGAGCTCCTGGTACATCGTCGCGACGCCGAGCTCGAGGGCGGCCATCGGGGAGTCGATGGTGACGACCTCGCCGTTGAGCCGGATCTCCCCGGCGTCGGGTTGGTGGGCACCGGCAAGCACCTTGATGAGGGTGGACTTGCCGGCGCCGTTCTGGCCGAGCAGGCAGTGCACCTCGCCGGCGCGCACCTCGAGGTCGACGCCGTCGAGCGCCTTCGCGCCCGGGAAGTGCTTCACGATGCCCGTCAGGCGAAGGAGGGGGGGTGTGGGGTCCGCTGTGACCATGGCCTCACTGTACGAGAGCATTTGGATGACCGTCAATCAAAAGTGTGGCAGGAATTGTAACAGTTACGTCACCAAGCCGCTGGAAGCGTCTCCGGTTCCGTGAGGGGCGGTGTGCCGCGGTCGGTTCCCCCTCCCCCAGGGAGAGCCGCGCCGGCGCCTCGAGGGCGCCGGCGCCGCTGGGGCGACAGCTGGGTCCCCCGGCGACGGAGGACCCAGCTGTCGCCGTCGGCGGCTCAGCTGACGGAGGCAGCTGCCCCGATCACCAGGCCACCGGTGGCGGTGTGGGCGGAGACGGGCGCCGGGCCGACGGGTCGGCGCACGCCGAGCGTATCGGTCCCGTTGCCGTCCCAGTCACCCACCAGCACCTCGTCGTTGCCGCGACCGAAGGTGACCACCCGCTCCGCCGGCCCACCACGCAGCGAGTTGCTCACGTGGTAGGAGGCACCGCGGCGGACCGCGAAGGTGTCCTTGCCGTCACCGTCCCAGTCACCGACCAGCACCTGGTCACCGGCCCGGCCGTAGCTGAACACCACGTCGGCGTCCCCACCACGCAGAGAGTTCTTCACGTGGTAGGTCGACCCGCGGCGCACCGCGAAGGTGTCCCGCCCGTCACCGTCCCAGTCACCCACCAGCACCTGGTCACCGGCCCGGCCGTAGCTGAACACCACATCGGCCTCCCCACCACGCAGGGAGTTCTTCACGTGGTAGGTCGCCCCGCGGCGCACCGCGAACGTATCCCGCCCGTCGCCGTCCCAGTCACCCACGAGGATGACGTCACCGGGGCGGCCGTAGCGGAAGACCGCGTCCGGGTCCCCGCCACGCTGGGCGTTGGTCACGTGGAACTCGTTCCCGCGGCGGACCGCGATGGTGTCGCGCCCGTCGCCGTCCCAGTCACCGATGAGCACCTCGTCGACCCACCGCCCGTACATGAAGTACACGTCGGTGGTCGCCCGCCAGGTGTTGGACAGGTGGAACTCGGCGGTGCGGCGGTCCGGCTGCGGCTGCGGCCCGCCGGCCCGGGAGAAGGTGTGCGACCACTCGACGGTGGCTCCGTCGGCGATCACGTAGCCCTCCACGGCACGCGCCGTCACGGTGACGGTGCCGTCACCCGCGTAGGTGCCGGCGGGGAGGACCTCGCCGTCGACCAGGTACTCCACACCCTCGACCGAGGGGATGGTGAACGTGTCGTTGGCGAACCCGGGTCGGTCGTCGAACACGATCGGCTCGGGGGTGACCTCGACCGGCTCGGGCTCCGGCTCGGGCTCCTCGTCCTCACCGGCGACCGCGAACTCCAGCTCCTGGACCTCGCTGACGTTGCCCGCGTTGTCGGTGGCACGCAGCTCGACGGTGTGCGAGCCGGGCTCGCTCACCTCGACCGCGCCCTCGTAGGCGACCCACTCGCCGCCGTCGAGGCGGTACTCGACCGACGCGACACCCGAGCCCTCACCGTCGTCGGCGGTGACCACGAGCTCGGCGGGAGCGTCGTAGGCCGCGAAGTCGGCGCAGGCGATCGGCAGCCCCGGGAACTCCGGCTCGTGGATCATCACCGACAGCGGCTGCTGACGGGCGACCCAGTCGGCGGACCCGGACCCCCGGGCGACACCCTGCTGGTTGGGCACCAGGTTGCCGCGCGGGTCGTTGGTCGAGGACACCCAGATCTCGTTCGGCGGTGCCATCGGGCCACTGGGGTCGTGCATGTAGTGGCCGCCGTGGTCCGAGCACGAGCCGTCGTGCAGGTGCGCGGGGTACTCGTACCCCGGCTGCAGCCCGGTGGCCCGGACCGTCACGGTGGTGCCGGAGGCGTTCTTCACCAGCGTGGCCGTGCCGCCCACGACAAGGTTGCCGCGTCCGGTCGGCTCGAACTCGCCGGTCGAGGTCCCCAGCACGTTGCCGGTGACCGTCGGGGCCTCGGTGTCGACCGGAGGCTCGGGCTCCTCGTCACCGACCACCCGGAAGTAGTCGAAGGTGACGGTCGGGTTGTCCGTCGAGGCGGTGCCGAG
>Ga0209487_1003246_pt1 | contig 12825 bp, 12 predicted proteins | sample Poulit2012_FD_187524 | JGI IMG/M metagenome (GOLD analysis project Ga0209487, IMG submission 187524) | Agricultural soil microbial communities from Georgia to study Nitrogen management - Poultry litter 2012 (SPAdes) (version 2) | ecosystem: Environmental > Terrestrial > Soil > Agricultural land... | reverse complement strand
AAGGACCAGGCGACGGCCACGATCTCGGCGCTCTCCGCACAGGCCGGGGCCTGGGCGGTCCGCGTCCACGATCCGGCCACCTCGGCGATCGCCTGCCGTGTCGTCTCGGCCGTGGCCGACCACGCCCCGAGCCCGGCCAGGACCGGAGCACAGGCATGACCGGCACGGCCCCGGACCGCATCGAGCTGCGCGGGCTGCGAGTGCGCGGCAACCACGGCGTCTTCGACTTCGAGAAGCGCGAGGGCCAGGACTTCGTCATCGACGTCACGCTGCACACCTCGGTCAGCCGGGCCGCGGCCACCGACGATCTCAACGAGACCATCCACTACGGTGAGCTCGCCGAGGAGGTCGCCGGCATCGTCGAGGACAACACCTTCGACCTCATCGAGACCCTCGCCGAACGCATCGCCGATCACTGCCTGCGCCTGTGCGACCACGTCGAGGTCGTCGTCCACAAACCCTCGGCGCCGATCCAACGGGCCTTCAACGATGTCCGCGTCGGTGTCGAGCGCTTCCGCACCGCCGCCGAACCCGGCCCGGCACCGGCCGCCGAGGCCTATCTCAATCTCGGGGCCAACCTCGGCGATGCGCGCGACAGCCTCGACCAGGCCGTCGAAGCGCTCGACCGGCACCCGGACATCACCGTCGAGGCACGGTCGTCGCTGTACCGGACCGCGCCCTGGGGCGGGGTCGAGCAGAACGATTTTTTCAACCTCGGACTCATCGTGACCACCACGCTGTCCGCGACCGAACTGCTGGCCGTGGCGCAGGGGATCGAGGTCGCCTGCGGGCGCACCCGTGAGCTGCGCTGGGGGCCGCGGACCCTCGACATCGACCTCATCCGCTTCGGTCACGGCGATGACGAGCTCGTCAGCGACACCGAGCGTCTGATCCTGCCGCATCCGCGCGCTCACGAGCGTGCGTTCGTGCTGGCTCCGTGGATCGAACTCGTCGGTGACGTCAACGTCGACACCCCGGAGGGCCGTCGACCGATCGGAGAGGTCCTGAGCGAACTCGACGATCAGGAAGTCGCTCGGATCGCCTCACCATAGCCGATCGTGATCTGAGAGACTGGGACCTATGCAGAGAACTTCCTCGTCCACCCTGGTCGTATGGGCCGTGATCGGCACGGTGCTCGCGGTCGTGGTCGACGTGGTGCTCGAAAGCCAGGGATTCTCACTGCCGGGTCTGCCCTGGTCCGCCGTCATCGGCATGCTCGTCCTCGCCGCGATCCTGCTAGTCCTCGGCTGGCCGATCAAGAAGTGGAACGACGGCGACCGGACCAAGGAGATCGACCCGATCCAGGCGGCCCGCGTCGCCGTCATGGCCAAGGCCAGCGCCCTGACCGGTGCAGGACTGGCCGGATGGTACCTGGGCAACGCCGGCTACTACTTCCTGTCCGCGCCGGGGATCCGCAACGACCTCGCCGCGGGCATGCTCATCGCCATGATCGCCGCAGCAGCGCTGATGATCGTGGGCCTCATCGTCGAGGGATTCTGCGAGATCCCGCCCCAAGACCCACCGGGAGCTGAAACAGCATGAACCGAGAACCGGCGTTCTCCATCGGTGCCGATGTGCCCTTCAACCGCGTCAGCCCGAAGTACGGACTCAAGGAAGTCCTGGCCACCATGATCATCACGGTCCCGCTGCTCATCGTCGCCGTCGTCCTCGCGGTCGTCTTCACCGCCGAAGCGCCATGGCTGCACGCAGTCTGGGCGGCCGTGCTCGTCTACGGGGTCGTGGCCACCATCATCATCGTCCGGCAGGCCCGGGCCATCGGCTACGCCGAACGCTCCGACGATCTGCTCATCCGCCGCGGCATCATGTTCCACAGGGCCACCGTCGTGCCCTACGGGCGACTGCAGTTCGTCGACGTCGACGCGGGCCCCATCGACCGCATGTTCGGCCTGGCCACGGTCAGACTCCACACCGCCTCGGCCGCGACCGATGCCTCGATCCCCGGACTGCCCAGGGCCGAGGCCGATCGGCTCCGCGACAGCCTCGCCGGACTCGGCCGGGCCAATATGGCAGGCCTGTGACCATGAGCCAGGAGCCCTCACCCGCCGAGGCGGCCGCACCCGAGACCTGGCATCGAGTCCATCCGCTGACGCCGATCCTCGAAAGCCTCGGCGTCCTCGTCGGCATCTTCATCGCCGCGGCCTACGGTCTGCAGAACTTCTTCCAATCGGTCGTCGAGGACCTCGCCTCCGGCCGCAGCGTCAACCTGACATTCGCCGGCTGGCTGCGCGAACATCCGCTGGTCGTCCTCGCCGTCGTCGGCGGAATCATCCTGATCCTCCTCCTCACCGCCTTCTTCAGCTGGTTGGCCTGGCGCGTCATCGGCTACCGAGTCGACGCCGAATCGATCTACTACCGGCGGGGTCTGCTGTCGAAGAAGCTGCGCAAGGCCCGCCTCGATCGGGTCCAGTCGATCGACCTGCAGCAGAAGCTGCTGCCCCGGATCCTCGGCATGGCCGAGCTCGTCTTCGACGTCGCCGGCGGCGCCGGATCGAACATCTCCCTGAAGTACCTGTCGAAGAAGCGCGCCGAAGAGCTGCGCGACGAACTGCTCGCCGCAGTCAGGGCGAAGAAGCAGGGCACGCCGGGTCCCGCGCACACGGCCCCGACCACCGGCACGGAGAGGATCGCCGAAGGGACCGAGACGCCCCTGGCCGAGTCCGCGAGGCCCGCCAGCAATGCCGCGGCGACCGGCAGCGACGCCTCGGTGCCCCTCGGCGGACCCGAGGACACCGTCGACCGGTCCGTTCCCGAACGCGGCGACGACAGCCTCGGCGTGCGCCTGAGCAAGCGACTCGGCGCCATGGCCGATGACGTCTCCGGCGAGGCCGAAGACAGCCTCAGCGAACTGCTGGCTCCCTATCGTCTCGCCCCGAGCATCTCCCGGGCCGGCGAGATCATCCGGGTCCCCGTCCACCGGGTCGTCATCGCCTCCCTGCTCAAGACCGAGACCATCATCTCCGTTCTCGTGGTGCTGATCGTCGTCGCCACCGCCATCGTGATGCTGGCGCTCGGGGTCAAGGAAGCCTTCATCCCGATCCTCGTCGGTGTCCTGCCCGGCGTCTTCGCGGCCTTCTCCGTCTTCCGGAAGAACCTCGACAATGCGAACTTCGTCGTCCGCCTCGGCGAATCCGGGCTGGCCGTCAACCACGGTCTGTTCTCCACCTCGCGAAAGGTCATCCCGCTCGACCGGATCCAGGCCGTGTGCCTGCACCAGCCGCTGCTGTGGCGCTGGGCCGGATGGTGGCAGGCCGAATACAACATCGCCAGCGCAGGCGGCAGCAGCGATTCGAACCTGCTGCTGCCGGTCGGCGACATCGACCAGGCGCTGCTCATGGTCGGACTGGCGCTGCCGGACCCGCAGCTGCCCGAGGGCATCGGCGCCGACACCCTCGTCCGCTCGGCCATGTACGACCGCCGGTCGACCGATCCGCAGGCCGCTGCCGCCGAGGACCTCTTCCACGGCCAGCCCCGCTCCTCACGGTTCCTCGACCCCCTGGTGTGGAAGCGGCGGGCCTATGCTCTGACCGGTTCGATGCTCGTGCTCAGGCTCGGAGTGCTCGACCGCCGCGTCGACTTCGTCCCACATGTGCGAGTGCAGTCGCTGCGCTACCATCAGGGACCGCTGATGCGGGCGTTCGGCCTCGGCTCGGTGGCCGTGCACTCGACGGCCGGGCCCATCAACCCGTGGGTCACCCATCAAAGCGTCGATGCGGCGAAGCGCTTCTTCACCGAACACGCCGACCGCACCCGCATCGCACGCCAACGCTACGATGCCGCCGCGAAGACGGCGGAGACCGTGAAGGAGGACGAAGGATGAGCCAGGAGGACGCGCCGCGTCTGGGCATCGGAATCATCGGCTGCGGTCGGGTCGGAGCCACCATCGGGGCCGCCTGGAGGCAGGCCGGGCACGCGATCATCGGACTCAGCGCCACCTCGGCGGCCAGCCTCGATCGCGCCGAGGACATGCTGCCCGGGGTCCCGATCCTCGACCCGGACGAGGTGGCCGAACGTGCCGAACTCGTGCTGCTGGCCGTGCCCGATGACGAGATCGCTCCGCTGGTGACCGGGCTGGCCGACCTCGGACGCATCCACGCCGGTCAGATCCTCCTCCACTGCTCGGGCCGGTACGGCACCAGCGTCCTCGAAGCGGGGACGAGGCTCGGCGCCCTGCCCATCGCCTGGCACCCGTCGCTGACCTTCACGGGCACGGACGTGGATCTGCCGCGTCTGCGACAGGCGACGATCGCCGTCACCGCTGCCGCACCGATCCGTCCGGTGGGCGAAGCGCTCGTCGTCGAGCTGGGCGCCGAGCCGATCGAGATCGCCGAGGCCGACCGGCCGCTCTACCATGCGGCCATCACCCACGCCTCGAACCATTCGATCACGATCCTGTCCGAAGCCATGGAGATGCTCACCGAGGCGGGGGTCGACGAACCCTCCCATGTTCTGCACGCCCTCGTCGACGCCAGTGTGGCCAATACCCTCCAGAACGGGACGAAGGCGCTGACCGGACCGGTCAGCCGCGGCGACGTCGGCACCGTCGAATCCCATCTGGCCGCACTGAGCGAATACAGCCTGAGCCGATCGCATCCCGGGGCGCGCAACAGCTATATCGCCCTGGCCCGGTCGACCACCGCGAAGGCACTGACGATGGGACGGATCACCGAGGCCCAGGCTCAGGAGATCCTGGCGATCCTCGACTGAGTCCGAATTCCCCCGCATGCCCGGTCCACGGTAGCCTTGGACCATGGCGAATACCGACTCGAAGACACCTGAGAACGCAGACCTTTCACCCGAGCATCTCGATCCCGAGCAGATCCGGATCCGGAAGGAAAAGCGCCAGCGTCTCCTCGATGACGGAACCGAGGCCTACCCCGTATCGGTGCCCCGCACCCACACCCTCTCCGAGGTCCACGCCGCCCATGACGGGCTCGAGGCGGGGGAGGAGACCGACGTCGTCGTCGGCGTCATCGGCCGCGTCGTCTTCGTCCGCACCACCGGCAAACTGTGCTTCGTGACGCTGCAGTCCGGGGACGGGACCCGCCTGCAGGGGATGCTCTCGCTGCGTGAGGTCGGTCAGGAGCGCCTCGATGACTTCAAGACCGATGTCGACCTCGGCGATTTCCTGTTCCTGCACGGTCGGGTGATCAAGTCCAAGCGCGGAGAGCTGTCCGTGCTCGCGGACTCCTGGTCCCTGGCATCGAAGGCGATTCGCCCCCTGCCCGGGCTGCACACCGAACTGGCCGAGGACACTCGGGTCCGTCAGCGCTATCTCGATCTCATCACCCGCGAACAGGCACGGGAGACGATGCGCACGCGAGCCAAGGTGATGACCTCGCTGCGCCGGACCTTCGCCGAGCAGGACTTCATCGAGATCGAGACCCCGATGCTGCAGACCATGCACGGAGGAGCCTCCGCCCGCCCGTTCAAGACCCACATGAACGCCTACGACATCGACATGTACCTGCGCATCGCGCCGGAGCTGTTCCTCAAGCGGGCCATCGTCGGCGGGATCGAGAACGTGTTCGAGATCAACCGCAACTTCCGCAACGAAGGCGCCGACTCCACGCATTCGCCGGAATTCGCCATGCTCGAGGCCTACCAGTCCTTCGGCGACTACCATTCGATCGCCGATCTGACGAAGACCCTGATTCAGAACGCGGCGCAGGACGCCACCGGATCGATGGTGGTCACCCTCGAGGACGGCACGGAATACGATTTCGGCGGCGATTGGGCTGTCGTGAGCATGTACGATTCCCTGACCGAGCTCTCGGGTGTCGAGGTGACCCCGGAGACCGGGCTCGATGTGCTCGACAGGATCGCCGCCGACAACGACGTGGACCTGTCAGGGGTCTTCCGCTCGCACGGCAAGTACGTCGAGGAGCTGTGGGAGCACTTCTACCAGGACCGTCTGTGGGCACCGACCTTCGTCACCGACTTCCCGGTCGACACCTCACCTCTGGTGCGCGAGCACCGGTCGAAGCCGGGTGTCGTCGAGAAGTGGGACCTCTACGTGCGCGGGTTCGAACTGGCCACCGGCTACTCGGAGCTCGTCGACCCGATCATCCAGCGTCAGCGCTTCGAAGCCCAGGCCGCCGACGCGGCCAGGGGCGACGATGAGGCGATGGGTCTCGACGAGGACTTCCTCACGGCCATGGAGCACGGGATGCCGCCGACCGGCGGAATGGGAATGGGCCTCGACCGCCTCCTCATGGCATTGACCGGTTTGGGAATCCGGGAAACCATTCTGTTCCCATTCACCAAGCCTTTGGCGGCTTCGCACGAGGACACGGCTCAGGAGGGCTGATCACGATGCTCGATATCATCAAAGCGCTGCTCCCATCGATCTGCGTGGCACTATTGTTCTGGTATGTCATTAGGAACATCTTCCGTGCCGATCGCAACGAACGCGAACAAGTCGATAAATACTATTCGGAGATCGACGTTAGCGAAGTCGAGAATAATTCGGAATCGGATGTTAAGATGACTTCGACAAAGTCCTCTGATTATGAAAAGAGTGAACATGGCAAGGGAAATGCGCCTCGTTCTCACAGATGATTTCGACGGAACAGAAGCGTCAGAAACCGTTCGCTTCAGCCTGGACCAGGCAACCTACGAACTCGAACTCTCGGCCGAGAATGCCGAGAAGCTCCGCGAGACCTTCGCCCCATACATCGCCAAAGCGCGTCGCGTAGCCAATACCGGAGGCCGCGGCCGCCGCAGCGGTTCGTCAGGTCCCAAGCGGGACACCGCGAAGATCCGCGAATGGGCCCAGAACAACGGCTACCAGCTCGGCGACCGCGGTCGTATCCCGCTCGAAATCGTCGAAGCCTATGAGGCTGCGGAGAAATAAGGGATCCGTCCGTCCGAAAACCGAAATGAGACCTGAGGGGTCGGCGAATTCCATCGCCGGCCCCTCAGGTCTTTGTCGGTCGGCTCAGAGGCGAATTCTCGAATAGGACAGCGGCTGGTCCGAGCTAAATCACCGTCGTGAGCCCAGCACAGACAATTGTCAGGAAATGGACGGCGAAAAGGGATGTGAGTCAGGTCTCCGGCGAATATGGCAATGAATGCTCGATCGAAGCAAGGGAGCCTGTGCTCTGTCCACGGCCCCGCATCCAGATCTCCTGAAGGACGGATACGACGCCTGGCGTGGATTCAATCGGATGGATTCAGTTGGGCTCTCGCCGCTGACAAAAGCTCGGGATCTCCTGTCTGCAACGCAAACAGGCCGAGTTCGACGGGGGAGGTCGAATAGAGCTCAGCGCAGTGGTCGGCGAATCTCGGCCAGACTCGACCACCGGCTTGCACATAGTGGGCGATCGTCGCTTCGAAGACCGCGGCCGAGACGCTTGCCCGGTGGAACATGAAGTCTCTGGCCGGGTCGCTGATGGCAGCGGTCGTCCAGTCGAGGATGCTGAGATTGGTCGGCCCGTCCATGAGCTGATGGGCCGGATACACTTCACCGTGGGTCACGGTCGTGAAAGTCGGCCAATAGCTGTCGTCGTCGAGCCACTGATTCCACCGGCGGGACAGTTCAGGTGCCACCTCGAACTCGGAGACGACTCGATCGATGTCCTCACGCTTGTGCTGCCGCACCTCGGCGGGGGAGAGCTCGGGGATGCCCGAGTCGCGCACCAGCGCCGGATCGACGGTGTGGAGTTCGGCGAGGAAGTTCCCGAGCGAGGCCGCGTACTCGGGGGACTCGACGTCGAAGTGCCACCGGGGCCCTCCCCGCTCGTCGATGGTCAACCCGGGATCGCCGGGCAGAAGCGGGTAGGCGATGAGCTCAGCCGTATGGATCTGCCAATCCGGGACAGCGACGCTCAGATGGGGTGCGATGGCGCTGAGGAACCGGCCCTCCACGGCGGCACGGTTCGCGGCATCCGGCCTCCTGGGGATCCGCAGCACCCAGGAAAGACCGTCGGCCGCCTCGGCGATGGCGACCTGGAAGTCGAGTCCGAGTTCATTGACGGTCACGGTTCCGGAGATGTCGAGGCCATGGGCGCGGGCCAGTTCTCGGATCGTCGCCTCACGATCGGTGGGCATGCCTTCTGCCTCTCTGCGCTCATCGGGTGGGGTCTCAAGTCTAGTGTCCGACGGGTGCGGACGTGAGGTTGCAGCGAGCGGATGCGGAGCCGATGAGGGTGGTTGTCAGCACGGTGGCGGAGTGGAACGATGAGTCCACCCTGTTGATCGGTTCCCCGAGATCAACGGCAACCGAACGGACAGGAAGGAGAGAGCGCATGAATGCCACTGCCATCATCTGGACAGCTGTCGTGATCGTCGCCGTTCTCATCATCATCGGCATCATCGTCGCAGTGAGTCGGAAGGCCGCAGCGAAGAAGCGCGAACATCAGCGCGAAGAAGCTGCCAGGATCCGCCAGGAGACAGCCGAGTCCGAACACCAGCTGCATGCTCGCGAGGCCGAGGCGCAGCAGCGCAGGGCCGAAGCCAAGCAGGCCGACGCCGATGCCGAAGTGCAGGCCGCGGAGGCCAAGCGCAGACAGGCCGAAGCGGAACGGTTGGACGCCGATGCCGCCGAGCGCGACCGTGTGGCGCGTGCCGAGCGCGATGAGCACGAACGCCGGCTGCGTCACGCCGATGACCTCGACCCCGATGCCGAGGAGAACGGGCCCGAGGGCGGCGGCATCGACCCGCCGGCCGACCGAGGACCCTCTGCAGATCCTGACTCACCGAAGCACTGAGAAGCCGGTCCGGCAGGCAGCCTCTGCCCGCTGGAGCAGTGGGGATCCTTCTGCACGGTCTGAGCGGTCGGCCCTCGCGCGGCCAGGCGCTTTCGCGCGGTCGGCCGCTTCGGCCGGCCGCTTCGGCGATGGCAAGTGAATTTCGCCGACAGCCAAACGGTTTCGGCTCATGGCGAAACCTGCAATAGAACCGCGCTGATCGTCGTTAGGCTCAGAAGAATAAGAAGACCGAGGAGGATGGATATGTTCGAGCGGTTCACCGACCGAGCACGCCGCGTCGTGGTGCTCGCACAGGAAGAAGCGAAACTTCTCAAACACAACTACATCGGCACCGAGCACATTCTGCTCGGCCTGATCCACGAGGGTGAAGGCCTGGCAGCGAAGGCTCTCGAGGGCATGGACATCTCCCTCGAACAGGTGCGCGACCAGGTCCAGGAGATCATCGGACAGGGCCAGCAGGCACCGAGCGGACACATTCCCTTCACACCGCGGGCGAAGAAGGTCCTCGAGCTCAGCCTCCGTGAGGCGCTGCAGCTGGGACACAGCTACATCGGCACCGAGCACATTCTGCTCGGCCTCATCCGCGAGGGCGAGGGAGTAGCCGCTCAGGTGCTGGTCAAGCTCGGCGCCGACCTCGGACGGGTTCGTCAAGAGGTCATCAAGCTGCTGTCGGGCTACCAGGGCAAGGAGCCCGTCTCGGCCGGTGGGCGCGAAGAGGGCACCCCCTCGGGTTCGCTCGTGCTCGACCAGTTCGGCACCAACCTCACCGCTGAGGCCCGTGAGGCCAAGCTTGACCCGGTCATCGGCCGGCACGAGCAGATGCAGCGCGTGATGCAGATCCTCTCCCGCCGCACGAAGAACAACCCGGTCCTCATCGGCGAACCCGGTGTGGGCAAGACTGCCGTCGTCGAGGGACTGGCGCAGGCCATCGTCAACGGTGATGTGCCCGAGATCCTCACCGACAAGCAGCTCTACACTCTCGACCTCGGCTCGCTGGTCGCCGGTTCCCGCTACCGCGGCGATTTCGAGGAACGACTGAAGAAGGTGCTCAAGGAGATCCGCACCCGCGGTGACATCATCCTCTTCATCGACGAGATCCACACCCTGGTGGGTGCCGGTGCCGCCGAAGGCGCGATCGATGCCGCCTCGATCCTCAAGCCCATGCTGGCTCGAGGGGAGCTGCAGACCATCGGCGCGACCACTCTCGACGAGTACCGCAAGCACATCGAGAAGGATGCCGCCCTCGAACGTCGGTTCCAGCCGATCCAGGTGCCCGAACCGTCGCTGGCGCATTCGATCGAGATCCTCAAGGGACTGCGCGACAAGTACGAGGCCCACCACAAGGTCACCGTCACCGATGGTGCCCTGGCGGCCGCGGTGAATATGTCCGATCGCTACATCAACGACCGGTACCTGCCGGACAAGGCGATCGACCTCATCGACGAAGCCGGTGCGAAGCTGCGGATCTCGCGTCTGTCCGTGCCTCAGGAGATCCGGGACCTGGAGGAGAAGATCCTCGAGGCCCGCCACCGCAAGGAAGCCGCGATCGATGCTCAGGACTTCGAGCTGGCCGCTTCGGAGCGCGACTCCGAGATGAAGCTGGCCAAGGAGAAGGAAGAGCAGACCGAGGCCTGGCGGAAGTCCGGCACCGACACCTCCAAGGTCGTCGATTCGGATCTCATCGCCGAGGTGCTCGCCTCCGCGACCGGCATTCCCATCTTCAAGCTCACCGAGGAGGAGTCCTCGCGTCTGCTGCGGATGGAAGACGAGCTGCACAAGCGCGTCATCGGCCAGGACGACGCGGTCAAGTCGATCTCTCGGGCGATCCGCCGCACCCGCGCCGGACTCAAGGATCCGAAGCGGCCGTCCGGTTCGTTCATCTTCGCCGGACCCACCGGCGTGGGCAAGACCGAGCTGGCCAAGGCGCTGTCCGAGTTCCTCTTCGGCGATGAGGACTCCCTCATCAGCCTCGATATGTCGGAGTACTCGGAGAAGCACACCGTTTCGCGTCTGTTCGGTTCGCCTCCGGGATACGTCGGGTACGAAGAGGGCGGTCAGCTGACGGAGAAGGTCCGCCGGAAGCCGTTCTCGGTCGTCCTCTTCGACGAGGTGGAGAAGGCCCATTCGGACATCTTCAACTCGCTGCTGCAGATCCTCGAGGACGGACGTCTGACCGACTCCCAGGGTCGTGAGGTGGACTTCAAGAACACCATCATCATCATGACCACGAACCTGGGCACACGTGACATCTCCAGCGGACTCCAGCTCGGATTCCAGGTCGAGGGGGACACGAAGACCGACTACGACCGGATGAAGCAGAAGGTCAACGAGGAGCTCAAGCAGCACTTCCGCCCCGAGTTCCTCAACCGCGTCGATGACACGATCGTGTTCCCGCAGCTGAGCATGGAAGAGATCATCAAGATCGTCGACCTCTTCCTCGAGCGCCTCGATGGCCGTCTTGCCGACCAGGGCATGAAGGTCGAGGTCTCGGATGCGGCGAAGAACCTGCTCGCCGAGCGCGGCTACGATCCCGTGCTGGGTGCCCGACCGCTGCGCCGGACCATCCAGCTCGAGGTCGAGGACACTCTGTCGGAGAAGATCCTGTTCAAGGAGATCGGACGGGGCCAGACCATCAAGGTCGACGTCGAGGGTGAGGGCCGCGAGGCCGAGTTCATCTTCGAAGGCATCGAGACCGAGAACTTCAGGCACGATGATGACGACGTGGAGAACGAACTCGCCGCTGCGGGTTCCAACGGATCGTCGGAGTCCTCCGTCTGAGCCACTGAGACGGACGAGTCCGGGGAGTCGGCAGCCGCCGGCTCCCCGGACTTTTTCGTGGCATCGAGGCGCAATGGTGTTGAATGAGTCCATGAGCTCTCATGCTGCCGATTTCGATCATGAACGGATCTCCGGAGACCACCACCTCAACCATGAGCTTCCCGGCGGTCTGTACCTGCGTCGGGCCAGGACGGGCGACGTCAAGGACATCGAGGCCCTCGTCGCACCCTTGGCAGAAGAGCGGATCCTTCTGGCCAAGGACACGGTGACCTACTTCGAATCGCTGCAGGAGTTCTGGCTCGTCGTCGACCCGCAGCCCGACGGTTCGGAGATCCTCGCCGGCTGCGGAGCATTGCACATCATCTGGGCCGATCTCGCCGAAGCGCGCACGGTCGCGACGTCCCCGCACTACCGGGGCAGGGGAGTGGGCAGAGCCATCATCGGCCAACTGCTCGCCGATGCCCGTGAGATCGGTGTCGACCGGGTGTTCTGTCTGACCTTCGAGACCGGGTTCTTCGGGTCTCTCGGCTTCGAACCGATCAAGGGCATCCCGGTCTCACCCGAGGTCTACGTCGAACTGCTGCACTCCACGGACGAGGGTGTGGCGGAGTTCCTCGACCTGGCGCGGGTCAAACCGAACACGCTGGGCAACTCCCGCATGATCAAGTACCTCTGAGCGATCACCGCTGTCATCAGGACGGCAATGCCAGCCGACCGTCGACCTCCCTGGCCAGACCATCGCTGACGAGATCGGAGATGAGTCGGGCGATCCGGTCCGAGTCGGCGCTGAGCTCGCGCACGCGGGCGACAGCGGCCGCTGTCGGCTCATCGAGTGAGGCGAAGAATTCGGGATCGAGCTCGGTGACCGAGGTGGTCAACAGGTCGACACTGACGCCTTGTCGTCGGTCATCGGCGGTGTGGGCGGTCTTGAGCACGTCCATGATCGCTCCGCGCAGCTGTCGATCCGTGCCCGCCCACTTCTGAGTCTTCGGCTTCGTCGCCGAGGCGGGCCTGCCCAGCCGATACCAGGCGCAGACATCCTGGAGCGGACAGGCAGCGCAGTCGGGATTGCGCGCCGTGCAGATGAGGGCGCCGAATTCCATCACACCGGCATTCCACTGCACATGCTCGCGCTCGGGAACGAACCCGGCAGCCCAGGCGGTCTCCTTCCGGCCGGGTGATGCGGTGGGGCGCTCCCTTCCGGCGAAGAGGCGGATGAGGACCCGGCGGACGTTCGTGTCCAGAACCGTCGTCCGACGTCCGTGGGCGAAGGACGCGACTGCCGCGGCGGTGTAGGAGCCGATGCCGGGCAGCCGTT
>Ga0209487_1003245_pt1 | contig 12827 bp, 9 predicted proteins | sample Poulit2012_FD_187524 | JGI IMG/M metagenome (GOLD analysis project Ga0209487, IMG submission 187524) | Agricultural soil microbial communities from Georgia to study Nitrogen management - Poultry litter 2012 (SPAdes) (version 2) | ecosystem: Environmental > Terrestrial > Soil > Agricultural land... | reverse complement strand
CGTCCTCCACCATATATGGTTGTTGCAACATCTAAACATTCTTGCGTATTTAATGTTCCTCCCAATTGACACCTTTTGAGGTTAGGACGAATATCAACAATGCCACCTAAAGGTATCGCCTTATTTAGCCGACTAATTTGTGCCGCTTCATCAGTTTCCAGCTGTGTTTGGTTGACTTCAGTTAAAATTGTTTTAGGTGCAATTTGTGACGCCAATTGCTTCCCTAACGATGTTTCTGTTTGCTGTTTTAATTGCTCAATGATTTTATGAAATTCTAACACACGATAAATGCGGTCATTCATCTTCATGTAACCCCTTCTATTCGTTTCCTTATTCATGTGCTTTAAAAAATGCTTTTATACGATCTGTTGACCATGTATTTAATACTGTTTCAGGTTGTATCCATCCTGCCGTTGCAACACTGACCCCATATTGGACATGCGCCATCATCTCAAAGTTATGTGCATCTGAATTAATGGCCAGCATGACTCCCATTTCCTGTGCGAGTCGTGCCCATTCTGATGATAAATCAAAACGATTTGGATTGGCATTGATCTCTAAAATCGTTCCAGTTTCCTTGGCCTTCTCTAATACTTTTTCCATATTCACCTGATAGCCATCCCGTCTTCCAATGAGACGACCAGTTGGATGTGCAATCATATGAACATACGGATTTTCTAATGCCCGATTTAAACGGTTCATAATTTGTGCCTCGGTTTGGTTAAATGCCGAATGAATAGCACCAATAACATAATCCATTTCTATTAAAAAATCATCCGAGAAGTCAAGTGACCCATCAGGTAAAATATCCATTTCAACACCTGAAAAAATATGAATATCACTATATTTTTCATTTAGTACATCAATTTCTTCCTTTTGACGTCTGAGTCGCGTTTCATTTAAACCATTTGCCACTTGGAGAAATTTAGAATGATCCGTAATTCCGATATACTCATAACCAAGATGTCGTGCATGATTAACCATTTCTTCGATAGACTGCGCTCCATCACTCCAGGTCGTATGCATGTGCAAATCCCCACGGACATCCGACAGCTTAATATATGGAACATGCGCCTTAAAAGCCTCAATCTCGCCTGCACCTTGCCGAAGTTCTGGCGGAATATAATGCAAACCAAAGTGTTGAAAAAATGCAGTCTCATCTGGGAAAGTTTGCACTTTGCCCGTTTTTTCATCAATCACACCATATTCATTGATCTTTTCTCGATTTTGTTTTGCCAACTGTCTCATAGCAATATTATGGTCTTTAGAACCTGTGAAATGATGTAACGTCGTTGTAAATTCATCTGGATCGATTAATCTAAAATCTACATTAACATCATAATCTGCTTCTATTGTAACAGATACTTTTGTATCACCTTGGGCAATAATATCTTTTAAACCATCTATTTGTAATAACGTTTCCTTAACAACTGCTTTTTCGTTTGTTGCAATAATAAAATCAAGATCACCAATTGTTTCTTTCCGTCTACGTATACTGCCAGCCTGAGAAAATTGATCGATCTCTGGTATCTCTTTTAAATACGTTTCTAATTTTTCAACAATCGGTAACATCACAGCTATTGGCAACCGATCAGGCTGTTTGTCGTGTGCCTCAATTGCTGCCAATATATTTTCGACCGTTTTTTTGCCAAAACCAGGTAGTTGTTGTACCGTCCCATCGTCACAAGCCGTTTTTAAACTTAACATGTCGGTGATTTCAAGTTCTTTATATAACTGGGCAATTCTTTTTCCACCAAGACCAGGCAACTTGAGTAAAGATAATAACCCCTTCGGAACATCTTCTTCTAATTGGGCTAATGTTTCTGAGGTGCCTGTTTCTACAAATTCGCGAATAACAGTATTTGTACCCGCACCAATGCCTTTAATTTTTTTAAAATCGGTTATTTCATTTAATGATCGTTCATCACGTTCAAGAGCCTGGGCCGCTTTACGATACGCGGATATCTTAAAGGGATTTTCACCCTTAATTTCAAGGTATAGCGCAATTTTTTCCAATAACTGAATAATATCTTTCTTGTTTTTCCCCATCTATGATTCACCTACAACATCATTTATTTTAATAAAAGCCTGATTTACTTAAAAGATAGACAGCTTGTATCCTTCGTATGAAATCAGACTTCATGATCTACTATATATTTTTAAACATGCTTTGTTTAGTTGACATCACTCGATCAACATCTGACAACCAAAGTTCTTGAACTTTTTCTGATAAGAAAGGTGTTTTTTCGATTATCAATCGTGCTACAGATGAATCGCTAATCTGTTCCTGGATAAAATCAACTGGTGCCAATGCTAGAATATATAAAACGACAAACACAATTAAATATACTTCTACAAAGCCAAAAACCGAACCTAATAGTTTATTAACAGAATTTAGTATTGGTAAATCTGCTACAAAGTCTAACATTGTCGCGATAATTTGTAAGATAATTTTTGTAGCGAAAAAGATGATCGCAAAAGCAATTGCATTATAAAATCCTTGTTTAAGCGGTGAACTTTGTACGAATACAGCCCAAAGACTGTCAGATGAAAGCTCTGGATACGGAATCCACAAAACAAGTCGCGATGCAAGTTTATCATAGTATAAAACAGCGACCATAAAGGCGACTGCAAAACCCGTTAAATGTAAAATTTGCAAAATAAATCCTCTGCGTAATCCCATGAGAAAACCAAATAATAACAAAACAATAATTATAATATTTACCATGCGCTTAATGCCTCTTTCTATCGTGTCTTGCGTAACATAAATTCGATAATATTACACTTCTCTAATTTTAACATGAAGACAACCGTTTAGGAAACAATTCTAAAATGATTTACACCTTTTGATAAAACGGATGGGATATAATACATAGCTTAATCATTTGATAGCGGAAACAAACAGTTCTATGTGACATTGAGCAGGCAGTTTGGTGTCGTGCGGGCATATAGAAGTCGCTTATACTTTTCACGAACACGTCAGATACTTGAGATTTATTTGAATTACGAAATTAACCCACACATCAAAAACCACCACACATGTCAGGGCGATTAGCCCTTACAAGTGTGATGGAATACAGAAACAAACTTTTATTCAGTTCTTACGTAAGCATTAAATGTTTTATTAACAGATTCTGTTATTTCATCATACAGTGCATCAACTTCGCTATCCTTTAATGTTTTTTCAGGATGTTGGAAGTGGAGACGGTAAGCAATAGACTTTTTATCATCTGGTAAATTTTCGCCTGTATAGACATCAAATATCTCAACTTTTTTCACAAGAGGCGCACCTACTTTTAAAATAGTGGCTTTTATGTGATCGGCTAAAATAGACGTATCGACAATAAAGGCAATGTCTCTCATGATAGATGGATATTTTGGAATCGGTGTGTAAGACGGTGTGACGTCATGCTGCTCAATAATCTGTTCCATATTGAGGTCGAAAATGTACGTTTCTTTGAGATCCATTTCTTGTGCAAGTGCTGGATGAACTTGACCTAAGAAACCAATGATTTGATCACCGATTGCAATTGTCGCGCATCGTCCCGGATGCATATGATCAAGTCTTTTTGGCGCAAAAGTAATTGGTAATCTTAAATAATTAAATAACCCCTCGATAATTCCCTTAACGACATAAAAATCAACAGGTTTCTTTTCTTGCTGCAAATTATGTTCCAACCACATACCTGTTAATGCACCTGAGAGTCTTAGTTTTTCTTTCGGTTGTTTTGTGAGTTCTTTTTCACTCGTAACGAAGATCGAGCCCATCTCATAGTAAGCAATATCTCTTTCAGAACGTGCTAGATTATATCCGAGTGTCCGTAGTAATTCCGGAAAAATACTCGTACGTAAATATTGATGGTCTTCACTCATTGGCATCGACAACTTGACTGGCGCCGGTTGTTCATCTATTATTTCCGGACTAACGAGCACCCTGCTATCTTGTTCAGTCGTTAAAGAATACGTAATTGTCTCCATCAACCCCGCGCCTTGTAAATAATTTTTAATAGCCCGTTTTAAACGTTGTGTGTTTGACAGTTCACCAGGCTGTGAGGCATTCGCCGGTAGCGTATATGGTAAATGATCATACCCATAAATGCGTGCAATTTCTTCCAACATATCTTCAAATATATTGACATCCCCACGACGTGTTGGAATCGAAACAGTAAAATCATCACCTGTCACTTCATATGAAAACCTGAGTTTCGTTAAAATATGCCCAATTTCTGTAGTAGAAATATCTGTTCCAAGTCGTTTGTTAATTTCCATCGTATTAATATCAATTGATTGCTCGCTTTTATCAAGCGCATCAACAATCGCTGGTTCTTTTAATACTGTGCCATTTGCATACTTCTCCAACAATTGACACGCACGTAAGCCTGCTAAATAGACGCGATTTGGGTCAACACTCTTTTCAAACCGATTACTTGATTCGCTACGCAAACCGGTATATTGGACAGTTTTCCTGACAGAAGCAGGATTGAAATAAGCTGCTTCTAATAAAACAGTGGATGTTTGCTCATGTACCTCAGTACTGGCGCCACCCATGACCCCTGCTAAGGCAACTGGTTTTTTTCCATCTGTAATAACGAGATGATCTGTCTGGAGTGCACGATCCTTATCATCTAACGTCACGATGTGTTCCTGATCTTTCGCTCGACGGACGAATATTTCATTTGAATTCAATAAATCAAAATCAAATGCGTGTAGTGGTTGACCATATTCAAGTAACACATAATTCGTAATATCAACAACATTATTAATCGGTCGGATACCAGATGCAATTAAGTAATTTCTCATCCATAATGGGGCTTGTTTAATTTCCAGGTCTTTAACTAAGAATGCGCCATAATATGGTGACAATGTCTCATCCTCAACTTGAACTGAAACGTGATCGGTTACTTTCTCCTCTGACATTGGTACAGTTACATCTGGTAACTGAATCGGGAGATCAAGAATAGCAGCCACTTCATAAGCAACACCAAGCATGCTTAGGCAATCTGCTCTGTTCGGTGTTAAATCAAACTCTAAAATGACATCATCTAAATTGAGCAAGTCGGTCACATCTTCCCCAATAACCGCGTCTTCCGAAAAGACAAAAATACCATCTGTGACATCAGTTGGTACATATTTTTCATCAATACCGAGTTCTTGCAAAGAACAAATCATACCGTTGGATTCAACGCCACGTAATTTAACCTTTTTAATTTTAAATTCACCTGGCAATACTGCGCCTGGTTTTGCTACAGCTACTTTTTGACCTTGCGCAATGTTAGGTGCGCCGCAAATAATTTGCAATGTTTCTGTGCCAACATCGACCTGACACACTTTTAATTTATCTGCATTGGGATGTTGCTCACATGATGTGACGTATCCGACAACAACATGGCTCAATTTACCCGCTATATAGTCTATGCCATCAACTTCTATGCCCGATTTGGTGATTTTCTCGCTTAGTTTTTCCGGTGTTAACGTGCCATAATCCACATATTGTTTTAACCAATTCAATGATACTAACATATTCCTGCCTCCTTTATGCCTGATGAAACTGTTTTAAAAATCTTTGATCATTCATATAAAACTGTCGAATATCATTAATGCCATATTTCAACATTGCTATTCTGTCTGGTCCCATTCCAAAAGCAAATCCAGTATAAACAGATGTATCATAACCCGCCATTTCTAATACTTTTGGATGCACCATACCAGCGCCTAATATTTCTATCCAACCTGTTCGTTTACAGACTGAACAGCCGTCTCCTTTACATACCTTACAAGAAATGTCCATTTCAACAGATGGTTCAGTGAACGGGAAGAAACTTGGTCGCAAACGGATTTCTCGATCCGCCCCAAACATCTTTTTAGCAAATGTGTCTAATACACCTTTTAAATCACTCATGCGTACATTTTTGTCTACGTAAAGGCCTTCAATTTGAGTAAATTGATGTGAGTGTGTTGCATCATCACTATCACGTCGGTATACTTTACCAGGACAAATCATCCGGACAGGTTGTCGACCACCAAACGCCTGCATTGTTCTCGCCTGCACCGGTGAGGTATGTGTTCTCAGAAGCAACTCCTCTGTTATATAAAACGAATCTTGCATATCTCTAGCTGGGTGTCCCTTAGGTAAATTCAACGCCTCAAAGTTATAATAGTCTGTCTCAACTTCTGGACCTTCTCTTACTTCAAAACCAAGGCCAATAAACAAATCCTCTATTTCTTCTATAATAGAAGTTAAGATATGTGGTCCGCCAACTTGAACAGGTCGACCTGGTAATGTCACATCAATCGTTTCTTCTTTCAGTTTCTCAACCATTGCGACCGTTGCTAATGTTTCCTTTTTAGCGTCGATGGCTTTTGTAATTTCTGCTCTAACTTTATTCGCAAGCTCCCCAACAATTGGACGTTCCTCTTTAGGTAACTTTCCCATCCCTCTTAAGACAGATGTCAATGAACCTTTGCGACCGAGATAAGTTACATTAATTTGTTGCAAATCGTCTGTTGTCTCAGCTTTTTCCACATCTTCTAGGGCTTCAGCTTGTAGTGCTGCCAGTTGTTCTTTCATATCAGTGTTGCCTCCCTTAAATAATAAAATTAAAAAAAGCCCCTCCCTAAAAAGGGACGAGGCTATTGTTTCGCGGTACCACCCTTGTTGACACATGTATTCATGTCCAACTTAATTTGATAATGGATAAAAATCCAGAACACCTTTACTTGCCAAAAACAAACAAGGTCTAAGTGTCAGCTCCAGAGTGAATCATAATAATTAAACAATGGAAATGTTCTCAGTCTATGGCATTTCCTTCCTGAATTGTTGATTAATTTATTATTTGGCTCTTTCGTTGCTTCAGTTATATGCGTTGATTGCTTATATTATAGTTAATTTTTATAAATGGTGCAAGCTTATTCCTTTTTCGGATATAGACTAATCCTAATGCCGTCTCAAATGATACATTAATATGCCCGCAGCAATACTTGCATTCAGCGATTCTGCTTGCCCATAAATTGGAATTGTCACAATTTCATCTGCTTGTTTGAGCAAATGAGGTTGAACACCTGCGCCTTCATTACCAATCAAGAGAGCGGTTTTATCACAAATAGGCACATCGTTATATGGTGTCGCCTGTTCTAAAGCCGTAGCCCATATCGTATAATCGCTTTGTTTAAGTCTCGAAATACATGTCGATAAATCTTCTTGAATGATTGGTAAGTGAAACAATGAGCCTTGTGTAGCTCGGATGACCTTATCATTAAAAATATCTACTGTACCTGAACCAATAACTATGCTTGAAAAATCTGCTGCATCAGCTGTCCGAATCATTGTTCCTAAATTGCCAGGATCCTGGATGGTATCAATTAATAACACAAGGTTGCCCAAGTTCTGTTTTGTCGCTTGCTTTCGAATAACGGCAAGCACACCTTGGGGTGATTTCGTATGTGAAATATGCGAAAATACATCGGCCGTTACAAATGTATATGGAAAGGTTTGATAAAAATCGGGTATTATGCTGCCATCCCGAATAACTATTTCTGTTATTTCCCAATCACTTTTCCAAGCCTCCTCAATGAGATGATACCCTTCAACTAAGAATAAACCCGTTTCCTTGCGAATTTTTGATTGATGTAATTTTTTCCAACCTTTAACACGTTCATTTTGTCTCGACGTAATCATATGTGTGAACCCCATTCCATCGTATTGTGTATATCATACATATTTTTACATTGAGCGGTCAAACTATTATCTATAATCACATTTGAAAGGATGATCACAATGGATTTAGATTTACGAAAAGCTATTTTAGATAATGTTGCCACAAATGACCAATCACAACTAGAAGCAACAATTGTTGAAGCCATTGATAGCGGAGAAGAAAAAATGCTTCCTGGTCTTGGTGTCCTATTTGAACTCATTTGGCAGCAATCAGCTGATGATGAAAAACAGGAAATGATCGATACCCTAGAAAAAGGTATCAAAGGCGCAACCCATTAAGTCATATGAGTCCAGCTTCGAATCGTAAGAATTTTATAATTCATCAATCCATGACAAAACAGATGCTTACATGATAAAGCATCTGTTTTGCTTTGTACAAGTAAGATCAATCGAGTTCATTTCACACTTTTGAAATAATACTTTTGAATTCCCTGAATGATTGATATACTAGCATTAATTGACGATTCTAATGTGTAAATGCTATATAATTATGTTTTAATTATCATATAATGGTACAATTACAATTATATCAATTAAGGAGTGGAATTTGATGACGGAACAAGCACATACAGCACGTAAAAAAAGTGCCTCTTTTAAAAATATCATCGCCATTGTTATTATCGTTTTATTAGTATCCGGCGGCGTGGCTCTTGCTTATATTTCTAAAAGTGACCCAACAACCAAAGACAGGTACTTTACTGCGGAAAAAGATTCAATAGACTTATATAAAGATACCTTTAAAAAACGATACCAAACAGAACTAGACTGGATGGATTATGTAGAAGCTAATCCAAGTGAGACTTCATATGACTTTTCCTTAAAATATGATGGTGATTTACTAGACGAAGATATCGGGATGGGCATTAGTGTAAACGAGATTATTGACAACACCCGCCTCACTTTGACAACACAAAAAGATGTTAAAGCTAAAGAACTAGCAACAAACCTTGAACTTGATCTCAGTGGGATTAAAATTGATGATATTGATTTTTATCTAACGGATGAAGCGGTTATGCTTGGTTTACCCTTTTTGGATGACGTTCTAAAATATAGTTTCCAAGACTTAGGAGAATTACTACATGATGAAGATCCAAGCATTGAACCTGAGACCGTCAAGGAATTCTTCGATATCCTATTCAATAATAACTCTGGGTTATTAACTGAGAAGGATAAGGCACATTTTAAAAAAGAATATATTGACTCAATCTTTGATTCAATATCAGAAGATGATTTTGCAACATCAGAAGATACAATTGATGTAAATGGACAATCAGTCACGACCGAAAAAATTGATCTCGTTCTAGAGGAAGATAAAGTTAAAGATATCTTTATAACATTATTAGACAAACTGGAATCTGAGGAGAAAATTAGAGAGGTTCTTGAACGTCAGTTGGCTGCAATCACATTAACTGATGAAGATTGGGCAGATTTTTATGACGAACTAGAATATGGTATTGCTGAAGCCAAAGAGGGTGTAAAGGCTCTACATATCCCTGATGGCCTTTCATCAACCATTTGGATTGACAATGGTCAAATTGTACAACGTGACTTCGACTTCACAATTGGTCCAAATGCCAATGATCTCGTTACTTTATCCATTTATGGTGAGCAATCATTCGAGAAAGAAGAACAAAGTTTCGACTATACATTTGGGATTGAAGATGGATTCATCGATCATGCCGCCACATTGTCGGGAGATTTATTTTGGAATGGTAAAGAAATAGATGATACTGTTAAATTTGAGGCAGATGATGTTTCTGTTACGTATACAACCCAAGAGACAGTTGATAAAAAGGATCGGGAATTCGATCGGGAATTTTCAGTAACTGATGGGTTTAATGAAACATATGGATTACTCTGGGAGGGACATGCTGCCTATGAGAAAGATCAAATGTCTTCTGAGCACACATTCGCCATTGACGATCCATATGACACCGAGTCTGTCGCTTTACAAGTTGGGATTGACAGTAAACGCATTAAAGCTGTAGACTTACCAACTGACAACATAAAAGACCTTGGTGACATGTCTGAAACAGAACTCATGAATTACTTTGAGCGTGATGTTTCAGAACAATTTGAGCTATGGATTATGAAGTTGGTCGGATTTCCAGGCGGATTTTAAATTGACTTTTTAAGAACTGGAAGTGTAACAATGCCTTTTCTAAAACATTTATATTTATTTATAAAAAATAATTTGTTGCAACTTCAGAGGAAGTGGTTATCACTTCCTCTTCTTATATTGTTTCCAGTTGCTATTTTATTATTAATCACAACCATCGCCATTACTGTTATTTCCCCTTCTGATCAAGAACCCGTTCAAATTGGATTTGTTGATCTTGATCAGTCTGAAGAAACACAGCTCATCATGGGTATGATTACAGAGTCATCTGATATCGAATCATATATTCAAATTGAAGAACTAACTGAATCCGAAGCCAAACAAAAAATGGCCAACGATGAACTGGCTATTTATGTGGCCTTCCCTGATCAATTCACTGAAGATTTATACCACGGACGACCAGTCAATTTTTCAATGGTTGGTAATCCAAATAAAGTAACTGAAAGCTATTTAATCAAGGAAATTATTGATAGTGCTGCCCGCCACATCCGTGTAGCACAGGCTAATATTTTAACAATTGATTATTTTGTTAAGCAACTCCCGATCGATTCGGAAACGCGGGATGATTTATTGTTCTCAGAGTTTACGAACTTTCTTATTTATACGATTGGGAAAGATGTAATTATTGATAGTCAAACCATTGCCAATCAGGCAACGGCAACGCCAGCTCATTATTATGGCCTTGCGTGTTGGTTCATTGTTATGTTGCTCTGGACGCTTATCTTCTTCCATATTTTATATCAAGATAAGTCACAACGTATGAAAAATAGAATGAGACTTTATGGTGTCACTCAGTTACAACAAATTATCGCTAAAGCCGTTGTCACATTTTTTATAACAGGCATTCTATCAGTCGGATCCTTTATGTTATTACAGAAAATCTTAACATTCGAGCTCATTGGTGAGGATTATATGCGTATTTTTACAGTTGGGGTATTATTACATATTATTTTTCTAGAATGCTTAGCCATACTTGAACAAATCATTCGCTCACCAAAAGTCCGGTTACTTGGGCAATCTGTGTTTACACTTGGTATCATTCTATTAAGTGGTGCGATCATACCAACACTATACTTTCCAATGGTCATTCAAAGAGGGCTGACATATTTATTTTCATATCAAGCTTTTTATTGGTTTCAAGAAGTCCTCTTGCAGCAACGGTTTTATGTTGATTATATACCGTTAATCGGCATAAGCATCGTTGGTCTATTTGTTTTAATTGCTATTTCCTTTTGGAAGGAGCGTATACTTTAAATGATAAACACGTTTATAACGCGCCTGATCCAGATGAAACATCAGTGGCTTCGATTAGTATTATGGTTATTACTACCCCTATTTTTAACTTGGATTGTTATGAGTATGATTGATCAGCTACAATCAGAATCGGAAGTGCCTGTCGGTATTGTTCTTGAAGAAAAAACACCACTGGCGTTAGAACTATATGAAAAAATTGAACAAGCACCACTCATTCGTACATCACTTCTTTCTGAATCGACCGCGCAAAATAAATTACTTAAACATGATCTCGATAGTGTTTTTATCATTCATGAAGGTTATGAGCAAAACATTGAGACAGATGATCGGCAAGAACTCATTACTGGTTTAAAATCAAATTTATCTTTTGCATACATCCCAACAAGCGAAGTGATTATGTCTTTTGTCCAAGAGCATGCCGTTCGTGCTAAAGCAGCAATCGCTGTTGAAGATTTGATCAAAGACTATAATAGTAGTCTAAGTCCTACAATGGCTGATATTATTAAAAAAAGTAAAGATGTCCAGGACAATCAGGATTTTTTAACGACATCATTTACTTTAAATGGAGAAAGTCATGCTGGCGATGCAGATGATACGTTATTTGTTAAACCTTGGAATATATGGGCTTTAAGTACACTTTTAACAACCTTATTCATGTTTGATTGGGTTATTAAGGAAAAGCGAACAGCCCTACAACCGCGCTTTACATTAATGCGGATGTCTTTCAAGCAATATCTTTTGCACAATCTCGCCTTTTACACTGTCCTTTTATTTATATTCGATTTGTTGACAGCTGTCTTTTTTAAAATTTTTTTTCAAGAACAACTATCTTTAACTACAGTTGGCGTTTTGTTAAGTTATCGCTTGTTATTAACGATAAGTGCCTTTTTACTTGCAATCTGCTTCAAAAAAAATCATTTGTTTTATACGATAGCTTTTACACTCTTTTTAATCTGTGCGATTATAAGTGGCGCCGTTTTTCCAATGACCCCCATTTGGAAAACATATAATTGGTTAACTTGGTTTAATCCAGTATATGCCTTTATTCATGACGAATTTTTTAGTGTCTGGCTACTCATCGTTATCGTCATACTCATTCTCTGGTCTTTACGAAAGGGGCGATCACATGCTTAACGTTCAAGCATTGGATAAACATTATGGTAATAATCAAGTATTGAATCAAGTTTCATTTTCAGCAAAAAAAGGAGATATTATTGGGCTTGTCGGAGAGAATGGTGCAGGAAAATCGACGTTGCTACATATATTGGCAACATTAGAGCTCCCAACCAATGGACAAATAACATTAAATAAACAATCATTCGAACAGCATCATAAACAAATACGCCCAAATATTGGTTTCGTCCCTCAGGACATCGCATTATGGGAAGAATTTACTGTTGAAGAGAATATGGTGTTTTTTGAAAAACTATCATGGAAAAAAAGAAGTAAAGCTGAATTACAACAACTTTGTCTAGAAATGCACTTAGAAAAGTGGAAAACACCTGTTCACATATTGTCTGGTGGCATGAAACGGAAACTCAATCTAGCGATTAGTCTTATTCATGATCCGCTCCTCTTATTATTGGATGAGCCTACAGTGGGCATTGATTTAAAGTCACGCCAAGAAATCGGAAATTATTTAAAACGCCTTGCAATAGACAAACAAAAAATCATTATCTATACATCGCACGACATGGATGAAATTTTAAATGTGTGTGATCATGTCTTCTGTCTGGGTGA
>Ga0209487_1003244_pt1 | contig 12828 bp, 12 predicted proteins | sample Poulit2012_FD_187524 | JGI IMG/M metagenome (GOLD analysis project Ga0209487, IMG submission 187524) | Agricultural soil microbial communities from Georgia to study Nitrogen management - Poultry litter 2012 (SPAdes) (version 2) | ecosystem: Environmental > Terrestrial > Soil > Agricultural land... | reverse complement strand
TGTCATTTTATAAACGCCTAAACCTACTTGTGGCATATTTACCCCATTACTTAATTTTTTTTCTAAAATAAATATCACCCCTTTATATTATATTTATCATAACATTTTAATTAAATTTAAAAAGGAATAAATTAATTTTTTAACAAATAAGTTAATACTAATATGTTAAAATTGATATAGTTACTTTAAAATAGGAAAGGATTGATTTTAAATGAGTAAATTGCTTTCTACTAGTGATTATTTAAAGCTACCTGAGCTTTTTTATCAATATGTATCGCCTGAAGCTGCATTTGAGCCAAAATATAATATATTTAATGAAAATTTAGCAAAAGAATTAAATTTAGATACAGATTATTTATTATCTAACGAAGGGTTAGCTATTTTATCAGGAAAAGAAACAACTCATCTCACACCAATAGCACAAGCTTATATGGGACACCAGTTTGGCAACTTGACAATGCTTGGAGATGGCCGAGCTATTTTACTAGGTGAATTAAAGAACAATCTAGATCTTCAATTAAAAGGTGGTGGATTAACGCCGTTTTCACGTGGTGGAGATGGTATGGCAACGCTTGGACCTATGTTAAGAGAATATATAATTAGTGAAGCAATGCATGCATTAAAAATTCCGACTACACGTAGCCTTGCAGTAATTGAAACAGGAAAAGAAGTGTTACGAAATCGCTTAGAAAAAGGTGCCCTTGTCGTTAGACTTGCTTCAAGCCATTTACGCGTAGGCACATTTCAATATGCAAGTTATTACGGTGAATTAGAAGATTTACAAAAATTAGCCGATTATGCAATTAACAAACATTACCCACACCTTAAACAAATGACGTCACCTTACCTTAGTTTATTTAAAACAGTAATAAAAAAACAAGCAAAACTAATTGCAGATTGGCAACTTGTTGGGTTTATTCACGGTGTAATGAATACTGATAACATGACGATTAGTGGGGAGACAATTGATTACGGGCCGTGCGCATTTCTTGATATTTATAAAAATGATCAAGTATTTAGTTCGATTGATTTTTATGGACGTTATGCGTACAATGAACAACCTCAAATTGGATTATGGAATTTAACACGATTTGCTGAAGCGATTATTCCACTTCTTCATGACGATCAAGACGAAGCAATTAATTTAGCTAAAAAAGAACTGAACACGTATATCGATCTTTTTGAACATTTTTTACAAGAAGGACAACTCAAAAAAATTGGGCTTACTGAAAACACACCTGAAAATATCCAACTTATTAATCAGTTATTTAAAATTATGGAAGATGAAAAGCGCGATTACACAGAAACATTCCGTGCTTTAACATTACAAGACAAAAATGCTTTGAATTTAAATAATTCAGAGAAATTACAAGAATGGTATAATATATGGATTGAATTAATTACACCTCATTTAGAAGAGTCAATTAATATTATGAAACAAGCTAATCCTGCTTTTATTCCACGTAATTACCTAGTTGAAGAAGCTATTTCAGAAGTTATAACAACGGGTAAACAAACGAAATTAAAAGACTTATTAAATAAATTAGAAAATCCTTATGCTTATAGTGAAGATCAACTAGCTTATATTTTCCCTGAAGATAAATATGATGAAAATTATCAAACCTTTTGTGGCACATAATCAGTCAAAAAAAAGCACAGAAATTAATTTTCTGTGCTTTTTTCCATTTTTCGTTTTTTATTATCGAATATAGTACTTAATAGTGCAAGTAATGCAGCAAGTAATAACAATGTTTTTTCAGGTAAAGAAACACTATCCATCACCGCTTCAACAATTGCTAATACAATCCATTCTGAAATAAACATAAATAAAAATTGCACAAGAAATGCAATGTAATAATTAACCACCTTTTCAACGGCTAAAATAGTTAATGAATCAAATATAAGTTCAACAAAAAATCCTATAATAAACACACTAATTACAAAGATTCCAAGTGATGAAAGACTATCATATTGAATACCAAATAGATTGGACACGCCTGCAAATCCTAAAAAGTAAATACCTATAATAATGCCAAATATAAGAATTGCAAAAACTGTTACACCAATCACATCTTTTATTTTCATAAATTAAAACTCCTCAATAACATGTAACTTAATTAATACTGTAACATAAAATTTACTTCATATAATAATTAAAACAAGTCCACTAATTTTAAATTGTGGACTTGTTTTAATTGCCATGATGATTATTATGGTGGTTATCTTGATTTCCATGATGGCGTTTTTGATGAGGATCTTCACTATGATGTTTGTGATTATGGCGTTTTTCATCATGATGATAATGCTTATCATATTTATGTTTTTTATCATGATGAGACTCCCAATCATAATTAACATCTTTAATTGATTCGATCACTGGATGTTTTTTATTTTTGTGATATTCATATGAAAATGAAATTTCTTCATCTTTTTTAATTGTTTCTAAATCTTTTTTTGCTGAGTCAGATAACATATATGTTTCTTTATTTTCTTCTGTATTTATTTCAATTGTTTCAGAATCAATTTTTTCATGATGAATACCTGTACTTACCCAATTTTCCGTATCATTCTCTGAAACAGTGTCTTCATTTTCTTCTATCACATTATTAGTTTGTTCAGTTTCTACATTATTTTCACTTTGACTATTACTACACGCACCGAGTATTAAAAAGATTGAAAATAGGCTAATTAAATAAATAGATTTATTCATAAATAATTCACCTCTTTCCTAAATACAATTTAACTATATCACAATAAATATAATTATAAAATAAGGTAACTAAAGCTTTAGAACTTTAGTTACCTCAATTTTATTAATTAATTTCTTATTTTTGCATGATGTTTTGATTTGACAGCTTCAATAACTTCATCAAATGACGCGTCTACTTCCTTATCTGTTAAAGTTTTTTCAGAATCTCGGTAATGTAAATTAAATGCGATTGATTTCTCATTACTTTCTAAGCCTTCTCCTGTATAAACGTCAAAAGCTTCAACTTGTTTTACAAGTGGTTGACCAATATCTTCAATTGTCTTTTGAATATCACCTGCTTGGACTGATTCTTCTACAACAACTGCAATATCCCGTAAAATCGATGGGTATTTTGGAATTGGTGTATAAAGTAACTCTGGACGTTTAGCTTCTAACAAGTAAGCTAAGTTAAGATCAAAAACAAATGTTTCTTTTAAATCTTTTTCTTTAGCTAAACTTGGGTGAACTTGACCCATAAATCCAATTAATTCATCGTTGACATGTAATGTTGCTGCACGTCCTGGGTGCATATCTTTTATTACAGCTTGCTTAAATTCAATTTCTATAGCTAAATAATCAGCTAATCCTTCAATAATTCCTTTAATTAAATAAAAATCAGTTTGTTTTCTTTCATTTTGCCATTTATGATCAACCCAAAGCCCAGTTAATGCAGCCGATAAACGCATTTGTTCTTCTGGTTGAGTTTCTATGTTTTCTTCTTCATTTAAAAAGATTGATCCCGCTTCATAAAGAGCAATATTCGTTTGTTTACGTGATACATTATGTGTTAAACGATTAAGTAATTCCGGTAGTTGACTTAATCTTAAATATTGATGATCAACACTTAACGGCATTGAAAGCGGTACTGGCTTATAATTCTTTGATTCAAGTTCAGGACTTAGTAATGTTTCCGTTTGTTGTTTACTAACTAACGAATACGTAATCGTTTCAGTTAACCCAACGCTTTCTAAATAATGTTTGATTTGACGTTTAAGCAGTTGAGGAGCTGATAGTCCACCTGGTTTTGAAGCATTGGCAGGTAGCGTATAAGGTATATTATCATACCCATAAACTCGGGCAATTTCTTCAACCATATCTTCAAAAATTGAAACGTCTATACGACGTGTTGGAATACTTAGTGTATAATCATTGCCAGATGATTCATATGTGAAGCCAAGTTTTGTTAAGATTGTTTCAATTTCTTGATTACTAATCTCCGTTCCTAAACGTGTGTTAACTTTTTCAGTATTTAATACTAACGTTTCTTCACCTGTATCTAAATTATCAACTTTTACTGTATCTTTTAAAACTTCTCCATTTGCATATTCACTTAATAAACTAGCTGCCCTGTCGCCTGCTGCTTGTACACGATTCGGATCAACGCCTTTTTCAAAACGATTACTCGCTTCACTACGTAATCCTGTATGACTGACGGCATTTCTAATTAATGTACGATCAAAATAAGCTGCTTCAAGTAAAATAGTCGTTGTATTTTCATTTACTTCTGAATCTGCTCCACCCATAACACCTGCAATAGCTACCGGATCTGTACCATTAGTAATTAACATATGATTATCATTCATCACACGTTCTTTACCATCTAATGTTTTGATAACTTCATCACTTTGAGCACGACGAACGACAATTTCTTTTGAACCAATTAAATCGTAATCAAACGCATGTAACGGTTGACCATATTCGATTAAAACATAGTTTGTAATATCAACAACGTTATTAATTGGGCGAATACCTGCTGCGAGTAACCGGTTTTGCATCCAAATTGGTGAAGGAGCTACTTTTACATTTTTGATAATCATCGCCCCATAATAAGGAGCAATTGATTCTTCCGCAACAGATACGTCAATATAATCTTTTGCTGATTCTTCACTACGTGTTAAATTTATTTCTGGATATATTACAGGTGAATCAACAACAGCTGATACATCATGAGCCACACCTAACATACTTAATGCATCTGCGCGGTTTGGTGTTAAGTCGATATCAAGAACGATATCATCTAAATTAAGGATTTCTTCAACTGATGATCCAATCTCTGTTTCTTCTGGTAAAACAATAATACCTTCAGCAAATTCAGACGGAATAAATTTATCATCTACACTTAATTCTTGTAGAGAACAAATCATCCCATTTGATTCAATACCGCGTAATTTAACTTTTTTAATTTTAAAGTTACCTGGTAAAACGGCACCTGGCTTTGCAACAACAACTTTTTGACCTGCAGCAACATTATCAGCACCACAAATAATTTGTAAATTTTCTTCTTCACCTACATCTACTTCACATAGACTTAATTTATCAGCATTTGGATGCTGCTCAGCTGTTTTGACATAACCTGCTACTATATTTTCACTTTTTTCTTTAGCTATATATTCAACACCATCAACTTCAAGTCCTAATTTAGTTAATAATGTACTCATTTCATCAACTGATTTTTCACCATAATCAACATAATCTCGTAACCATTTTAATGATACTAACATTTTTTAGCCTCCATTTCTTTTATGCTTGATCAAATTGTTTTAAAAAGCGGACATCATTTGCATAAAAATGACGAATATCGTCAATTCCATATTTTAACATGGCAATTCTATCTGGTCCCATACCAAAAGCAAATCCACTATATACTTCTGGGTCATAACCTGCCATTTCTAATACACGTGGATGAATCATGCCACTACCTAAAATTTCAATCCATCCTGAATGTTTACAAACAGAACAGCCTTTTCCATCACATGTTTTACATGATATATCCATCTCAGCAGATGGTTCTGTAAATGGGAAGAAACTTGGGCGGAAACGTACTTCTCGGTCTTCACCAAATAACTTTTTAGCAAATGTATCAAGCGTTCCTTTTAAATCACTCATTCGAACATTTTTATCAACATATAAACCTTCAATTTGAGTAAATTGATGTGAATGTGTCGCATCATCGCTATCACGACGATATACTTTTCCTGGACAAATCATTCGAATTGGTTCACTACCTTCTAAAGCACGCATCGTACGTGCTTGAACAGGTGAAGTATGTGTTCTTAATAAAAGTTCATTTGTAATATAAAATGAATCTTGCATCTCACGTGCAGGATGTCCCTTTGGTAAATTTAATGCTTCAAAGTTATAAAAATCAGTTTCTACTTCAGGTCCTTCTTTAATTTCATAACCTAAACCGATAAATAAGTCTTCAATTTCTTCAATCACAGAAGTTAAAATATGTGGACTCCCGACATTAATTTTACGTCCTGGTAAAGTAACGTCTATTGTTTCTTCAGCCAATTGTTTATCTAATTCAATTTGTTCAAGGCTTGCTTTTTTATTTGCAAGTTCTGTTTGAATTGCTTCTCTTACTTCGTTAGCAAGTTGACCTACAACGGGTCTTTCTTCAGCAGAAAGCTTTCCCATACCGCGTAAAACAGTCGTAATAGATCCCTTTCTCCCTGTATATTCAACTTGAATTTCTTGTAAAACATCTAATGAATCTGTCGCTTTGATTTTTTCAATTGCTTCACTTTTTAATATCTTTAATTGTTCTTGCATGTCCATACCTCCTAAATTATCTTTATTTAAAACAAAATAAAAAAGCCTCTCCCTAAAAAGGGACGAGGCTCATCTTCGCGGTACCACCCTTGTTGATGTAAATACTTACATCCAACTCAAAAATGTTTAACGGATTTTTTTCCGGTTATGAGAAACTAAAAATTTTTACTAAAAAATTTAAATTCTCATAACAACTCCAAGAGTGAAGGGTAATTATACTTGTTAGAATCTTCTCAGTCTATGATTCTTTCCTGTTACAAATATCTTTTAATTACTTAGCTCTTTTCAACGTTTTCTTATTCAACTGTCATTATTATAAGCATTTTTAACTTATCTTGCAAATGAAGTCTGTAAATAATACATTAATATACCTGAGGCGATACCTGCATTAAGAGATTCAGTTTGCCCATAAATTGGAATTTTAACGTTTTTATCAGCTAGTGACAGCATTTCCTTTGATATACCTGCACCTTCATTTCCAATAATAAGTGCTACTTTGTTTTTCACTTCTAGATTTTGATAATTTTTTGAATGTTCAAGTGCAGCTGCCCATATTTCATAATTATTAGCTTTTAAACTTTCTATTTCTTCATTTAAATTTGTTTGAATAATAGGTAAATAAAAAATAGAACCTTGAGTTGCTCTTAAAACTTTATCATTATAAGCATCAACCGTTCCTTTACCTAAAACAACTTTAGTAAAACCGGCAGCTTCTGCTGTTCGAATCATCGTTCCTAAATTACCTGGATCTTGAATAGCATCTAATAATAATACATGTCCTTGTTTTTCATTTGTAAAATCGAATCTTTTTACAATAGCAGCAATACCTTGTGGCGTTTCAGTTTGCGTTATAACATCAAAAACAGCAAAAGAAACATAAAGAATTTTTTCAACATTGAGCCATTCAGGTAACTCTACATCTTCACGAATAATGATTTGCTCGATTGTAAATTTACTGTTCACTGCTTCTTTAACTAAGTGAAAACCTTCCACAAGAAATTGTTTCTTTTCGTCACGATATTTCTTTTGATGCAGTTTTTTAATCTTTTTTATAAATGGATTTTGAACTGAAGTAATCACATCCATCATTTTATGCTTTACGTACATCTTCTAATTGTTTTTGATCAAAGTTTTTAATCACTTCAACAATTAATTTAACAGCATTTTCAAAGTCATCACGGTGTAAAACTGCTGCATTCGAATGAATATAACGTGTTGCAATTGTAATTGAGAGTGCTGGAACACCATTATGAGTTAAATGAATTGAACCAGAATCTGTTCCACCACCAGCCATCGTTGAATATTGGAAAGGTATGTCATTTTTTTCTGCAGTATTTACTACAAGATCACGTAAACCTTTATGTGAAACCATTGACGCATCATAAAGAATAATTTGTGGTCCATCACCTAATTTACTATCTGCTTCTTTATCTGAAATTCCTGGAGTATCTCCTGCAATGCCAACATCAACTGCGAACCCAATATCAGGTTCAATCATATGTGCTGAGGTACCTGCACCTCTTAATCCTACTTCTTCTTGAACCGTTCCAACACCGTAAACAGTATTAGGATGATTTTCATTTTGTAAACCTTTTAAAACATCAATTGCTATCGCACAACCAATTCGATTATCGAAAGCTTTAGCTAATAGCATTTTTTCATTTTTCATTTGAGTAAATTCAAAATATGGTACAACAGAATCTCCTGGTTTAACGCCATAGTTGATTACTTCTTCTTTGCTCGTTGCCCCGATATCAATGAACATATCTTTAATATCAACAGGTTTTTTTCGTGCTTCAGGTGATAAAATATGAGGTGGTTTAGAACCAATGATACCTGTAATATCACCATCGTTTGACATAATCGTTACACGTTGAGCAAGCATTACTTGGCTCCACCAGCCACCGACTGTTTGGAAATAAATAAAACCATTTTCATCAATACGCGTTACCATAAAACCAACTTCATCTAAGTGGCCTGCAACCATGACTTTAGGGCCGTTTGAATCACCAACTTTACTAGCAATTAAACTACCTAAATTGTCAGTATATACTTCATCAGCATAAGGTGAGATATATTTCTCCATCACTTCACGCGGTTCTTTTTCGTGACCTGCTATACCTTTAGCATCTGTTAAATCCTTTAACATTGTTAATGTTTCGTCTAATTTTGTCATATTAACTATTCCTCCTTAAATTAATATCCTTGATCTTGTCGTGTAAAATTAACTTCATTTTTAGCATTATAAGCTTCCATGATTGCTTCATCTGTAAAACCTAAAATATCAGCTAATTGTAAATAAGCTTCAAATAACTTTAAATAGTTGTCTTTAGTTGCCTCATTTTTAAATCGAGTAAGATAATCAAAAATTTTGTTGAATTGCGTCGTTTCACTAACATTATTTTTTTCATATTCAATTTCATGAAAGGTTAAATTTTTCTCAAGTCCTAATGAAAGTAAAAAGTGAATGTTATCAACGTACTCTTCAAGAATAACTGATTTTGCATTACGTTCTTTCATGCTCCAAAATTTAAAGCAACGTGTTTCATTAGCTAGTTCACCTAATTCAACAAATAATGCGAGTATTTTTTGTTCGAATAAATTAGATTCACTTAAATCATGATTATTCGTTATGTAAGCATCAAGCTCTATTTGTTTTTCAAACAAAAGTTTCCAATTCATTAAATTTAACCCCTTTAATTAACCATTGTACTTTAATTATACTAAATAAAAAAGACTAAATCTATAAATAGAATTTAGTCTTCTTTAACAAAATTAGTTAACTGCAGCTTTTGCTTGTTCAACTAATTGCGTAAATGCTGCTTCATCACTAATTGCAAGTTCTGAAAGCATTTTACGGTTAATATCAATGTTAGCTACTTTTAAGCCATGCATTAATTTACTATATGAAATGTCATTTTGACGTGCAGCAGCACTAATACGTGTAATCCATAATTTACGGAAATCACGTTTTTTCTGACGACGGTCACGGTAAGCATAGTTACCTGATTTCATTACTTGTTGTTTTGCTGTTTTAAATAATGCATGCTTTGAACCATAATACCCTTTAGCTAATTTTAATACACGATTACGACGTTGACGTGTAACTGATCCACCTTTTACTCGCGGCATTATAATACCTCCTAATATTTCTCTATATTTTTATTTTAAATAACTTTATCTTGGTAACATTGGGTCAATACGTTTTTGGTCACCTTTAGAAACTAATGCTGATTTACGAAGTTTACGTTTTTGCTTTTGTGATTTGTTAGCAAATAAGTGACTTGTATAAGCATGTGATCTCTTTAATTTACCAGTAGCTGTTCTTTTAAAACGTTTTTGTGAACCTTTGTGTGTTTTCATTTTTCCCATTGTAGAATCCTCCCTTACTTAAAAATAATTACTTATTTTTTTCGCTAATTGGACCAACCATCATAAACATATGGCGACCTTCCATTTTAGGTTTTGATTCAATTTCACCAATATCTTTTACTTCATCAGCGAAACGTTCTAATACTTCACGGCCTAAATCTTTATGAGTGATTGCTCTTCCGCGAAAACGAACTGCAGCTTTTACTTTGTCGCCTTTTTCTAAAAAGCGTCTTGCGTTTCGTAATTTTGTATTAAAGTCATGATCACCAATACCTGGTGAAAAACGAACTTCTTTAACGCTAATTTTTCGTTGCTTTCTGCGCGCTTCCTGATCTTTTTTCTGTTGCTCAAAACGGTATTTTCCATAATCCATAATTCGACATACAGGCGGTTTAGCACCTGGTGCGACTAGGACTAAGTCCAAATTACGTGTTTCTGCAATTTCTAATGCTTCTTTCTTTGATTTAACACCTAGTTGATCACCATTTGAGTCAATTAAACGGACTTCACGTGCACGAATGTTTTCATTAACGTTCATTTCCTTGCTAATATTGAGCCACCTCCATAGTATTTGATCTATCATGACAAGTTTCAAAATTCACATAAAAAAAGTGGGCACATAAATGCACCCACTTGTAACTCACAATTAGAATTTACAATTTTAAACCAGCCAACGACTAAAATAGTGTCAGTCAGGTGAGAAGCGGGTGCTTCTACTTGTCTTTTAGATCATGTTGATATTTTATTCAACCTATAAAGATTACCACAAAATCATTACTCTGTCAAATTGATTTTAATGAATTGTCTTATTTGCAATTTCTTCTTTAATTAAACTTACGAACTCTTCTACACTTAATGTTTGTGTATCTTGCTCACCATAACGGCGAACATTTACCGTATTAGCTTCAATTTCTTTATCACCTAATACAATAGCAAATGGGATTTTTTGTGTTTGAGCTTCACGGATTTTATAACCGATCTTCTCTTCACGTTGATCAATTTCAACTCGAATACCTTCGCGTCTTAGTGTATCTGCTAATTTTTCAGCCTCTTCCCCATGTGCATCTAATGAGACAGGGATAATTTTCGTTTGTACAGGAGCTAACCATACAGGGAATACTCCTTTATACTCTTCAATTAAAAAGGCAACAAAGCGTTCCATTGTTCCAACGACACCACGGTGAATAATAACTGGTCTATGATTTTTTCCATCTTCACCAATATAAGTTAAATCAAAGTTTTCTGCTGCTTGATAATCAAGTTGAACTGTTGACAATGTTTCGTCATGGCCAAGTGCTGTTTTTACTTGTACATCTAGTTTTGGACCATAAAAAGCAGCTTCCCCAATAGCTTCAACATATTCAAGATTCATTTCATCAAGTGTTTCTTTCAACATAGCTTCTGCCATATCCCACATCTCGTCGTTATCAATATACTTTTCTTTATCTTCAGGATCGCGATAAGAAAGTCTGAAATAAAAATCATCAATACCAAAATCTTTATACACTTCTCTAATTAACTCAACTACACGAATAAATTCTTCTTTTAATTGATTTGGTCTTGCAAAAATATGAGCATCATTTAATGTCATCGCACGCACTCGTTGTAAGCCTGCAAGTGCCCCACTCATTTCATAACGGTGCATCATACCAAGCTCAGCAATTCTTACAGGTAAATTACGATAACTGTATAATTCATTTTTATAAATCATCATATGATGTGGACAATTCATTGGACGTAAAATTAATTCTTCATTATCCATCTCCATACTTGGGAACATATCATCTTCATAATGGTCTAAATGACCGCTTGTCTTATACAATTCTGTACTACCTAAAACAGGTGTATAAACATGATCATATCCGAGCTTTTCTTCTAAATCTACAATATAGCGTTCAATAATACGTCTAATTGTTGCTCCTTTTGGAAGCCACATTGGTAGTCCTTGACCAACTTTTTGTGAAATTGTAAAGATTTCTAATTCTTTACCTAGTTTACGGTGATCACGTTCTTTTCTTTCTTGAAGTAATTGTAAGTATTCATCAAGTTGACCTTGTTTTTCAAAAACAGTACCATAAATTCTTTGTAATTGTTTATTGTTACTATCTCCACGCCAATAAGCTCCTGAGATATTAAGTAATTTAAATACTTTAATTTTACTCGTTGAAGGCACATGTACGCCACGACATAAATCAAAAAATTCGCCTTGCTTATAAATCGTGACTTGTTCATCTTCTGGAATATCAGCAATTAATTCTATTTTTAAATCATCACCAATATCTTTGAACATATTAATTGCTTCATCACGTGATACTTCAATTCGTTCAATCGGTAAATTAGCATCAATTATACGTTTCATTTCGCGTTCAATATCTTCTAAATCTTCTGGTGTTAATGATTTATCCATATCAATATCATAATAAAATCCATCTTCAATCGTTGGTCCAACACCAAATTGAACATCTTTATAAAGACGTTTAATTGCTTGTGCCATTGTATGTGCTGCTGAATGGCGCATAATATCAATACCTTCAGCATCGCGATAAGTAAGTATAGCGATAGTACCATCGATTTCAATTGGTCGTGTTAAATCATAAATTTCATCGTTTAATTTAATACCTAACGCTTGTTTTTTTAATCCTGGTGAAATTGATTGAGCTATATCTTCACCTGTTGTTCCTTGAGGAAATTCTTTCGTATTACCATCCGGAAATGTCATTTTTATCATTTTTTACAACTCCTTTTTTTACAAACAAAAAACACTCTTATCCCGTAAATACAAGGGACGAGTGTTATACACGTGGTTCCACCCTAATTTCTAAAATTAATTAGCTTTAATTAGACCTTGATATCGTAAGGTAGCCGCTATTATTTACTTTTTTATTCAATAATAGAGTTCAAAGGTGGTAATTATTCGTCTTTTATAAAAAGTTTACAGTCGAGACTTTTCTTCCTGGATAAAAGATAATGAATAATCATGTCCTTATCGTAACTTAAATATACAACTATATTTTTTAACTAACTAAAGTATAACAAGTTTATGCAAAAAATCAATATTTTTATTTATCACGATAATTATCACCTGACATTGATACTTCTGTACTTACTTGTTTAATTCTTTCCATAATTCTTCCAGCTTTTACTTGTTCAAT
>Ga0209487_1003243_pt1 | contig 12829 bp, 10 predicted proteins | sample Poulit2012_FD_187524 | JGI IMG/M metagenome (GOLD analysis project Ga0209487, IMG submission 187524) | Agricultural soil microbial communities from Georgia to study Nitrogen management - Poultry litter 2012 (SPAdes) (version 2) | ecosystem: Environmental > Terrestrial > Soil > Agricultural land... | reverse complement strand
CCCCTTGAAACGGCGGGCGGTGAAGCTGTTCGTGGAACGCTTCAACTACCCCGTGTCACTGCCCAACCAGTTCTCGGGTGAGCAGCTGATGACTGAACTTCGTGGCCTGCTGACACCGGAGGATGTGGCCGAGAAGCTGCTGCAGCTGCTCGCTGACGAGGCTGCCCGGCAACTGACCGCTGAGCGGCTGCTGGAGACGATGCCGGCACCGGGCGCGGCGCAGCGGCTCGTCAGTGAAGTGCTGGCCGCCACCGGAGGGAACAGTTGAACGACCTGTACAGCAACGCCGACATTTACGACCTGCAGTACGAGACGTACCGCTCAGACGTTCCTTATTACCTGCGGCTCGCTGCCGACGAAGGTGGCGAGGTGCTGGAACTCGGCAGCGGCACCGGCCGGCTCACCGGCGCACTCGCGGCTGCCGGCAGCCGCGTGACCGGCGTCGAACGGAGCGCAGACATGCTGGCGCGGGCCCGGGAGCGGCTCGCTGACCAGTCCGGCGTGAGGCTGCTGGAAGGTGACATCCGCAAGCTGGCTGAACTGCCGCTCGAACCCGCTTCGTTCGGCCTGTGCATCGCTCCGTTCAACGTCCTCATGCACCTTTACAGCCTGGCGGACCAGGACGATTGCCTCAGCGGCGTGTTCCGCCTGCTGGCACCCGGCGGCCTGCTGGCACTGGACCTGTACCTGCCGCGACTCGGGCAGAGTGACGTGCTGAGGGTCGTACCGGAATGGTCGCACGTGGCCGGTGAAGGCGGACAGGTGCTGCTGCTGCAGGAGCATGATCCGCTGAAGCAGGTCGTACTCAGCAACTACCAGATCGATTCGGTCGGCAGCGACGGGCTCGTAAGGCGCCGGCTGGTGTCACTGCGGCAACGCTACTTCCAGCCGTTCGAACTGGAGCGGGCGCTCAGCAGCGCCGGCTTCCGGCAGATACGTTTCTTCGGCGGTTTCGACCGCAGCCGCCTGAGTGCGGAGTCCACCGAGATGGTGGTCACCTGCCGCCGTCCCGCTCACGACTGAGCCAGGGCCTTAAGGGCTTCATGCAACGCCGCGAGCAGCAGACCGACGTCGTAATCATCGGCATGTCCGAGCAGTGACGGCCTGATCACCGTATCGGCCAGCTGGTCCTGGCCGCCACCGATCACGAGACCCCGCTGTGCCAGATGTTTGACCAGCGCCCGCGCTGACACGCCGGCAGGCACGGTGAGCGCTGCCACCGCCGGTGAGACCCGCTCGGCGAAACGGCGGTAACCGAGCTCCTCTGCTCCCTGGAGCAGCTGCTCGTTGAGCCGGGTGCGCCGGCTGATCACCTGTTCGAGACCTTCTGCGAGCAGCAGCTCCAGGGCGACGTCCAGGGCGACCATCAGGCTGGTGGCCGGGGTGGTGGGCTGCCGGCCGCCCTGCCGCTTCCGCAGGTCGAGCGTGAAGCGGGGATGCAGGTCACGGCTGCTGGCCCACGCCCGTGGCGACAGCCATACGAACCCGAGTCCCGGTGGAGTGAGCAGGCCTTTCTGCGAGCCAGACACGACGGCGTCCAGGTCCCAGGCGAGCGGGGTGAGTTCAGCCGCCGCGAGGCTGGTCACCGCATCGACGATGAACAGGCTGTCCGGGGCAGCCTCCCGGGCCGCGCGGCTCAGTGCCTCGATGTCGTGCAGTACGCCCGTGGACGTCTCACTGTGCGTCGCCAGTACCGCAGCCGTAGCGGGATGCTTACGCAGCAGCGCGGTCAGTTCAGCCGGATCGGCCGCCTGGCCCCACTCCACGGCCAGCTCGACGACAGGATGACGGTACGCCTCCGCTATGCGCAGCCAGCGTTCCCCGAACTTGCCGCCGTTGATGACGAGCACTTCAGCCCCGACGGGAACGCAGTTGATGAACGCAGCTTCCATCGCGGTGCTGCCGCTGCCGCTCAGCGTCAGCACCTCGTGGCCCGGCACCATGAACACGTCCGTGAGCCGCTCACCCACGCGCTGCTGCAGCTCCAGGTACTCCGGCGTGCGGTGATGAAGCACCGGCCGGGCCAGGGCAGCCAGTACTTCCGGTGGCAGCTCCACGGGCCCCGGAGCGTACAGCCGCTGCTTCACGGCCGCACCACCCGCAGGCTCTGGATCACGTCGGTCATGCTGGCCAGCAGCTGAAGCACCTCGGCGGACGGGGTCCGGTCGACCGTCAGCGCGAAGATGGCCAGACCGTCATCACCGACCCGGGACAGCTGCATGCTGATGATGTTCACGCCGGCTTCACCGAGTACCGTTCCGACCCGGCCGATGGCACCCGGACGGTCGTAGTTCGTGCAGATCAGCATCGCGCCTTCAGGCTTGATCTCGATCGGGTAGCCATCGATCGAGACGATGCGCGGTGAATCACCGAGGACGGTCCCACCGACGCTGGCTTCACCTCCGCTCCCGCGGGCCGTCACCAGCACGTGGTTGGTGTAACCCCGGTCGCGGGCAGCCTGGATGCGTGAGACCCGGATGTCGCGGTCACGGGCGATGAGCGGCGCGCTGACGTAGTTCGGCGGTTCGCTCAGGATCGGCTCGAGAAACCCCTTCAGCACCGCGGTCCCGATCGGGTCAGGATCGAGCGGGAACGAGCCGGAGAACTCGATCTCCAGTTCCTGGGCAGGCCCGCCAGCGAGCTGGACGGCCATGCGCCCGAGTGCTTCGCCGAGTTCCAGGTGCCGGCCGAGCTGCTTCATCACTTCAGCCGACAGCGCCGGCGCGTTGACCACGCCACGCGACAGGTCACCCTGGAGCGCCAGCACCGTCCGCTCCAGGATCTCCTCACCCACCCGGGCCTGGGCCTGGGCGGTGTTGGCACCGAGGTGCGCGGTGAGTACGACGTCATCACGGCTCAGCAGGGGGTGATCAGGTCGTGGTGGTTCCAGTTCGAACACATCCAGGCCGGCGGCGAACAGGTGGCCGGACTCCAGCGCAGCGAACAGGGCCGCCTCGTCGATGATGCCACCCCGGGCCGCGTTGACCACGACCGCTCCCGGCGGCAGCAGCGCCAGCTCCCGGGCTCCGATCAGTCCTCGCGTCTCAGCCGTCAGCGGCGTGTGAACCGTCAGGAACTGCGAGCGTTCCAGCAGGCTGTCGAGTTCGGGGACGAGTTCAACCTGCCGGTCAGCCACCTTCTGGGGCGACAGGTAAGGATCGTAGACGATGACGTTCATGCCCAGGCCCTGGGCCCGCCGGGCCACCAGGCTGCCGATGCGGCCCAGGCCGATGATGCCCAGGGTAGCGTCCTTGAGCTCGCGGCCCAGGAACTTGCGGTCCCAGACGCCCTCACGGATGAGCCGGTCCGAGCGGCGCACCCCGCGGGCCGCCGCCAGCAGGAGCGCAACGGTCAGTTCAGCAGCCGAGACGTTGTTCGACTCAGGCGCGTTCAGCACCATGATGCCGCGCCGGCTGGCCGCCTCGAGGTCGATGTTGTCGATACCGACTCCGCCCCGGCCGATCACCTTGAGGTTAGGCGCGGCGGCGATGAGTTCACTGTCCACCATCGTCCGGCTGCGGGTGATGAGCGCATCATACTCACCGATGATGCCGAGCAGCTCATCCCGTTCGATGCCTTCACGATAATCGATCGTCACTTCGGGGTAATCGCGGTCCCCGAGCTGGATTGTGTCACTGACCAGGATCCTCATCACGGGCGCAACATATCACGCAGCCGGTGGCTTCCTGCGCTGCCTCAGTCGGTGTGGATCAGGGCGGTCAGAGCCTCTCCCGCCGGCAGGCGGAACGTATCGAGGCCCACCACGTCAACGGCGAGGTCAGCCAGGACACTCAGCTCGGCCGGTGCCCCGGCGAGGGCGTCACTGAGTGCGGAACGGGCCTCAGGGGTCAGCTGGGAGCTCAGCGGCAGGAAGTTGAGCGCGACCCGGTTGCTGCTGCCGGCAGGTACCGGCGCAGGCGGCAGATCGACGCTCGCGACCGCCTGCCCTCCGATGAGGAGGAGCAGGTCCTTGCCGTGCAGCAGGTAACCGATCTGACCCGGGTTGCTCACCTCCAGCAGTACCCGGACGACCGGCACGTCACCACCCAGGAAGAAGGCGCTGCTGTCAGACGCCACTATGTGCAGGGATGGGGCTTCGACCTTCACGCTGCTCTTCAGCTCCGCCGCGTCAGTGAAAGTACTGCTGGTGCTCCAGCGGTGATGCTCGCTCGAGTAACTGAACTGACCGGCCAGGGACAGCGGCAGCGCAGCTCCACGGAGCAGCTCAGCGACCTGTCCGAGCAGCCCGGGATCCTGCCGCAGACTGAAGCTGAGCCGCAGCGTCTGGGTGACGGACTGGGCCGGCAACAGCGTGATGGCGTCGAGCTGCACGGGCAGGCGGGCGACCGCCTCATGGCCGAGCGTGAGTTCGCCTTCAGCGCCGCTGACCATCACCACGAACCGGTTGTTGTTGGTGAACGTCACCGGTACGTCGACAACGAGCTGGGCCCCGGCGCCCGGCGGATCGAAACTGACCAGTTCCGGACCGTCCTCTGCAAGCCGGATGTCCGGAACGACCAGCTCGGGCAGCCGGCCCCGGCCCGCAGCATCGCCGCTGGTCCGCGGGGCACAGGCGGCGAGCAGCGCGGCAGCCAGCAGCGCGGTCAACAGCAACCTCAACCTGAACACGGACTGAGGGTAACAGAGCTGGCTGTGATGACGCTGAGAAAGCCGCACGTCAGATGATCTCACGGATCGCGGTCGCCTGAACCTGACGCTGCAGTTCCGCACGCAGCCTCGCTGCCCAGGCGGCGTCAAGGTGCGGATCAGCAGCCAGCATCTTCTGGGCCAGGTCGCGGGCCCGTTCGATTATCCCGGTGTCGGTCGCCAGGTCTCCCAGCAGCAGGTCCGGCAGCCCCGACTGCCGGGTCCCGCGCAGCTCGCCCGGTCCGCGCAGCTGCAGGTCCTTCTCAGCGATGGCGTGACCGTCGTTGGTCGCCACCAGCACCTCGAGCCGTTCGCCGGTCTTCCGTGACGCCTCGCCCCTGATCAGCAGGCAGTGGCTCTGTGCGGCGCCCCGGCCGACCCTTCCCCGCAGCTGATGCAGCTGCGACAGCCCGAACCGTTCAGCGTTCTCGATGATCATCACGGTGGCGTTGCCCACGTCGACCCCGACCTCGATCACGGTGGTGGAAACCAGCAGGTCCAGCTCATGGGCCCGGAACGCGGCCATGACCGCGTCTTTCTCCTCCTGAGCCATGCGGCCGTGCAGCAGACCGATGCGGCAGGCTGCCGGCATCAGCTGCCGCAGGTCGCGGTACATGCTTTCACTTGAAACGATCTCGTCCAGTGCCTCGCTGTCCTCAACCAGAGGGGTGACGACGTACACCTGACGGCCCTGCCGGATCTGCTCCCAGGCGAACACGTAGGCGTCGCGTCTTCTTCCGGCGGCAAGCAATCGCGTCTCGACCGGACTGCGGCCCGGCGGCAGTTCGTCAAGCAGGGACAGGTCAAGGTCGCCGTAGTAGGTGAGCGCAAGCGAGCGGGGGATGGGAGTGGCACTCATGACCAGCACGTCCGCCCGCCGGCCCGCCAGCCTGCGGCGCTGCTCGACCCCGAAACGGTGCTCCTCATCTATCACCGCCAGCCCCAGGTCCCTGAATTCGACCCCTTCCTGGATGAGTGCATGGGTGCCGACCAGCAGATCAGCCTCTCCGCTCGCCACCCGCTCCAGCGCATCGCGCCTTTCCTTCCCGCCCAGCGAGCCGCTCAGCAGCTCAGAACGCACCCCGAGCGGCCACAGCAGCTGCTGCAGGCCAGTGTAGTGCTGCCGGGCGAGGATCTCGGTCGGAGCCATCAGGGCAGCCTGCAGGCCGGCGCTGACGCAGGCATGGATCGCTGCTGCCGCCACCGCGGTCTTGCCGCTGCCGACATCACCCTGCAGCAGCCGGGCCATGCGCCGGTTCGAGGTCATGTCAGCGGTGATCTCGGCTATCACCCGTTGCTGGGCTCCGGTAAGGCTGAACGGCAACGAGGCCGCGAAGGCATCCACTGCAGCCGGATCGATCCTCATCGCCCGACCGTCCGCTTCCTGGGCGCGGTTCAGCAGCACCCGCAGCTCCAGGAACAGGAACTCGTCGAACTTCAGCCGGCTGATCGCCTGCTGAAGCAATTCAGGGCTCGCAGGGAAATGGATGTTGCGCAGCGCCTGATCAAGGCTGAGCAGCCCTTCGCGTTCCAGCAGGCTCCGCGGCAGGTGATCGCGGATGACCGGCAGGGCCTCCAGCAGGCGGTGGGCCGAACGGCGCAGGTACGCCTGGCTCAGGCCCTGCACGCTCGGATACACCGGGGTTATCCGCCCGGTCGACAGCGACTCCCGGTCATCGTCGATCTCGAACTCGGCCACATGCAGTTCCAGCCGGTTACCGCGTTCGCGCACCGCACCGGTGACGATCAGCTTCTGGCCCGGGTACAGCTGTTTCTGCAGCCAGGGCTGGTTGAACCAGACGGCGCTGAGGGTCTCACCGCGGTCGTTGGCCAGCGTTGCCCGCATGACGTTCAGGCCGCGGCGGCTGCGCAGGGCCGTGCGGCTTCTGATCACGCCCGCGACCGTCGCCCGCTCCAGGCCGCGCAGCCTTGAATAGGCGGGCAGCTGACGCCGGTCCTCATGGCGGCGCGGGTAGTAATGCAGCAGGTCACGGTAGGTGCGGATGCCGACCTCAGCCAGCTTGCTTGCTGCCTGCTGACCCAGGTCAGGTACCCTGAGCGTTATCTCTCCGTCCAGACTCACTTCTGCCTGTGACACGGCCTGATTGTCGCATGTGCGGCAACCAGGCCCGGTCTTGCCGCTCGCTGCCCCATAAGTTATCCTTCAGGCGCAGCAGAATCACATTCGCAAGAGGGAGTGGACCATGAAGAGAATCATCTCCGTTGCCGCAGCAGCCCTGCTGGCGCTGTCGTTCGCCCAGGACCTGGGTGGCGTCACCGTCCGCGTCGGATCTGACACCACCTACCCGCCGTTCGAGACGGTTGACGCAGATGGCACCATCGTCGGTTTCGACGTCGACGTCGTGACCGCCATATGTGAACGCGTCAACTGCGTCGCTGAATTCGTCACCACTGCCTGGGATGGCATCTTCCCGGCGCTGGCAGCGGGCGAGTTCGACATGGTCGCCTCGGGCGTCACCATCACCGCCGAGCGTGCTCAGATCGTCGACTTCACCGACCCGTACTTCGTGGTCGACCAGGCGATCACCACCCGCGTCGAGGACGAGGGCCACACCCTGGATGACTTCGTGAACGGCACGCTCATCCTCGGCGCCCAGACCGGAACGACCAACGCCATCACCGCTGAGGACCTCGTCGGCCGTGACCGCGTCCAGCTGTACGACGACTTCAACGCAGCCATCCAGGCGCTGCTCAACGGCGACGTCGACGGCGTGATGATCGACGGCGTGACCGCCGATGCGTTCGTCGCCAGCTACGCCGGTGAGCTCACGATCGCCGTCGAAGGTGTCGAATCCGGTGAAGAGCTCGGCTTCGCGGTCCAGCAGGGCAGCGAACTGCTCGATGCGCTGAACGCCGGCCTGGCTGAGATCCGTGCTGACGGAACCCTGGACGAGCTCGTCCAGAAGTGGTTTGTCGACTGAACCATCACATAACCGCGGTTTGAGAAGTGACCGGTGGCGGGTGCTGAAACGCATCCGCCCCAGTTATCTCGTGCTGCTCATAGCAGTCCCGTTCGTGGTGCTGCTGTTCCTCGGATCAGACAATTACCTCGAGGCACTGCAGTTCATCCTGCCGGGCGTCTGGACGACCCTGATCGTCACGGTGCTGGCTTACATCCTGGCCGGTATCCTCGGCCTGGCACTCGCCGGTATCCTGCTGATGCAGAAAGGCGAGCGGACCCTCCGCAACCACCTGATCGTCTGGCTCCTCCTGGTACTGGGCGCCGTCTGGTTCTTCAGCCGGCCCCAGGTCGACTACGTGCTGGTCGGCGAACCCGAAGGCCTGGTCGCCATCATCCAGGGAACACCGCAACCACTCGCCCAGAGGGTGCAGCATGGCGGCTGGACCGATGAGGAAGTACCCACTCGCAGTATCCGCTCGGTGACCTCCCCCGAAGCGGCACTGCAGCGCCTTGAGGACGGCATCGTCACCGCGGCGTTCATGCCGCGCGAGCAGGCGCCGCCGGACCTGGAAGTCCTGTGGGAAGCAAGCTTCCTGCCGCGGCAGTACAACATGCCGGCCATGTTCTTCATGGTGTTCGCCGCGGTGCTGGGCGTGCTCATCTTCGCAGGCTGGCAGAGCGGCCGGCATCCACTGGCGATCTTCGCCGAACTTTACGTGGACATGATCCGCGGCATCCCGATGCTCGTCATCATCCTCTACATCGGTTTCCCGGTGCAGGGAGCGATCCGCGACCTGAGCGGCGGTGCTATCGAGCCGGACCGGCTCACCAGGGGTGTCATGGCGATCGCCCTCGGTTACGCCGCCTACATGGCGGAGATATTCCGGGCCGGCATCCAGGCGATCCCGCGCGGTCAGATCGAAGCTGCCCGCAGCCTCGGCCTCAACGGCCTGCAGACCGCCCGGTTCGTGATCCTGCCTCAGGCACTGCGCATCGTCATACCGCCGCTCGGCAACGAGTTCATCGCCATGCTGAAAGACACCTCGCTGCTCTCGCTGCTGTCGCTGCGTGAGATCACCCAGCGCGGCCGGGAGTTCACCTCCCGCACGTTCGAGTACTTCCCCGGTTACAACACCGTGGCCATCATCTACATCGGCCTCACCCTGGCGGCAGCTTCACTGCTGAAGTTCGTCGAGCGGCGCAGCAGCCGCTCGGAAGCCGCCCGCTGAGCTCGTGGCCCGTCCGTTCCGTTCACACATCGTGAGCGGTGCGGGAGAACACCAGCCACAGGCGTTATAGGCTTTACCTGATGGCTACTGCCGTAATCGATCTGAGCGCCCTCGAGACGAACCTCTCGGCGATCCGCTCGCTGCTGACCGAGAGCACGCAGGTGCTCGGGGCAGTGAAGGCCAACGCTTACGGCCACGGAGCCATCCACGTCACCCGTGCCCTCGAAAGCGCCGGGGTGCGCTGGTTCGCGGTCGCCACACCCGGTGAACTGCTGGAACTCCGTAACGCTGGCGTGAACGCCGACCTGCTCCTGCTGACGCCGCCGCTGGAACGCATAGATGAACTGGTGCGGGCCGGAACCGTCTTCACCCTGGCTGATCAGGCAACGCTGGAGCGGCTGCAGAGCTGGAAGGTTCCGAAAGGCACCCGGGTCCATCTGAAGGTGGATACGGGCCTCGGTCGGCTCGGCGTGCTGCCTGAGGAGGCGGCCGGGCTGGCTGTGGCCGCGGAGCGGGCAGGTTACGCCGTCGAAGGAGTGTTCACCCACCTGGCTGCCGCTGAGGATGACCCGGCACTCACCCGGCTGCAGGGTGAGCGGTTCCAGCGTGCCCTGCAGCTGCTGAAGGACGCCGGCATCGAGCCGGCGCTGCGCCACGCCAGCAACTCAGCGGGCATCCTCAACCACCCTGAACTTCACCTGGACATGGTCAGGCCGGGTCTGCTGCTCTACGGTTACTCGCCGCTGCCGCACGGCTCCGCCCAGCCGCTGGAAGGCCACCTGCGGCAAGTGATGACGCTGCTCGCCCCGATCACCTCGGTCAAGCGGATCAGTCCCGGCCAGGGCGTCTCTTACAACCACCTGTGGCGGGCCGAGCAGGAAACGACCATCCTGAGCGTTCGCTGTGGCTACGCCGACGGTTATCGGCGGCTGCTGTCTGACCGCGCCTGGGCGACCCTGCATGGCGTCCGGCTGGAGCAGCGTGGCCGGGTGGCGATGGACCAGCTGATGCTGGATGCCGGGGAACTTGACGCGCAGCCGGGTGAACTGGTGACCCTGCTCGGTGGAACGGGTCCCGGAGCGGACGAACTGGGTGAACTCGCTGCGACGAACGCTTACGATATCCTCAGTTCGTTCACGCGGCGGATCAGCAGGCAATACGTACGGCACGCCGGCTGAACCCGTTCACAGTCACCGCGTCAAGCAGGAGTGAAAGATGTACGTTGCCATCGCCGGGAACATCGGTTCCGGCAAATCAAGTCTGACCAGGCTTGTCTCGGAACGCTACGGCCTGGAGCCGGTGTTCGAGGCAGTCGATGAGAACCCGTACCTGGCTGACTTCTACGAAGACATGACCCGCTACGGCTTTCATTCGCAGGTGTTCTTCCTCGCCCGGCGGCTGCAGCAGCACCTGAGCAGAGTGAACCCCGGCGAACATGTCGTCCAGGACCGCACCATCTACGAGGACGCAGCGGTGTTCGCCACCAACCTGCACCGCACGGGGGTGATGAACGACCGGGATTTCGAGAGTTACTGGCAGCTGTTCGAAGCGATCAGTCTCGCCCTGAAACCGCCTGATCTGCTCGTGTACCTGCGGGCTGACCTGAATAAACTGCGCCAGCAGATCCGGCTGCGCGGCCGGGACTATGAGGCGGGCATCACTGACGGTTACCTGGAGCAGCTGCAGGAACTGTACGAGGAATGGATCGGCTCGTTCGATGCAGCCAGGTTGCTGGTCATCGAGAGCAGCGAACTTGACTTCGTTCACGTCGAGGCTGACCGCAGGCACGTCTGCAGCCTGCTGGAGCAGCACGGGCTGCCGGCGCCGCTGCTGTGAAGCTCAGCGAGCTGCTGCGCGACGCGCTCGACCTCAGCTGGTCGGCTGACACGGACCCGCTGATCAGTTCGGTGGTACAGGATCACCGGCTCATCAGCGCAGGCAGCCTGTTCGTCGCCCGTGCCGGTGCCCGTTTCGATGGGCGAAGTGTGCTTGCTGAAGCCGCGGCACGGGGAGCAGTGGCGGCCGTCGCTGAGCGGTCTCCCCTGTTGCAGGGAGCGCCGCTCCCGGTCGTCATCGTCGCGGACGCGGAAGCTGCCACGGGACCACTGGCTGCCAGCCTGCTGGGCCGCCCCGCGGATCAACTGACGGTCACGGGTGTGACCGGTACCGACGGCAAGACGACGACTGCCTTCCTGTTACGGCATCTGCTGAGCGGCCAATCCCGCACGGCGCTGCTCAGCACCGCGGGTTCCCATGACGGTGAAGGGTCTGTCAGCTTCGCTGGTCATTTCACCACTCCGGAAGCGCCGGAAGTCCAGGGTTTCCTGCGGGCGGCGCTGGACGCGGGCAGCAGCCAGGTCGTGCTCGAAGCCAGTTCGCACGCACTTGACCGCCACCGGCTCAGCGGCGTCAGCTTCGACCTGGCTGTCTGGACCAACCTGACACCGGAGCACCTGGACTGGCACGGAACCATGGACAACTACCTGCGCGCCAAGCGCAGTCTGGTCGAACGGGCCGGAACTGCCGTCCTCAACCGGGACGATCCGTACTTCTCTTCCTTCGCCGAAGCGGCTGGGACCGTGATCAGTTACGGTTTCGACCCGGCAGCGGACTGGCGGGCACTCGGCAGCCAGCGCTCGGGCTTCAGTCAGCGCCTGAAGCTCCAGGCTCACGGGCGGGAGTTCGAGACGGAGCTGGCCCTGCCCGGTGACTACAACGTCCTGAACGCGCTGGCGGCCCTGGCGGCTGCCGAGCAGCTGGGGGTGCCGCTGGAGAGCGCCGTCAGCCGGCTGGCGGACTTCGCCGGGGTGCCCGGGCGCATGCAGTCGGTGCAGACGAGTCCGTTCCAGGTCATCGTAGATTTCGCCCATACCGGTCCGGCGCTGCAGCGGGCCCTCACGGCCGTCCGGGCTGTCACGGACGGCCGGCTCATCCTCGTCATCGGCGCTGCCGGTGAGCGTGATCACGGCAAACGGGCACCGCTCGCCCAGGCAGCAGCCGCAGGTGCGGATCTGATCGTCTTCACCGAAGAGGACAGCCGCTCCGAGGACACGGCTGCCATCCTGGAACAACTGCGTACCGCAGCTCTCGCCGCCGGCGCGGAGGAGGAGCAGCTCGTACTGGAAGAGGACCGCTCCGAAGCGATCAGGCAGGCAGTCGGACTGGCCCGGCCCGGTGATGTGGTGCTGCTGGCCGGCAAAGGCGTGGAACGGACCCTGGAGCGCGCTGACGGCACCGTGCCGTGGGATGAAGAACAGGTGGCGCGCTCATGGCTGGAGCGGCCGTGAACTATCATGAGACGTATGCAGCCAGCTGAGTTCATCCTGCGCAAGCGCAACGGCGCTGAGCATACGAAGGCGGAACTCGAGCAGTTCCTCATGGGTTTCCAGCGGGGCGAGGTCGCCGACTACCAGGTGGCGGCCTGGCTGATGGCCGTCTGCTTCCAGGGGATGACGGACCGGGAAACCGCTGACCTGACCGAGATAATGGCCGCCTCTGGCGACCGGCTTGACCTCGGTCACCTGCCCCACACCGTTGACAAGCATTCGACCGGGGGTGTGGGCGACAAGACCAGTCTGGTGCTGGGGCCGCTGCTCGCGGCAGCCGGTGCCACGGTCGCCAAGATGAGCGGGAGGGGCCTCGGCCATACGGGCGGTACGGTCGATAAGCTCGAGAGCATCCCCGGTTTCCGGGCGGAGCTGTCAGAAACGGAGTTCCTGCAGCAGGCCGAGCAACTCGGGGTAGCGATCACGGGTCAGTCCAAGGACCTGGCTCCGCTCGATGGGCAGCTGTACTCGTTGAGGGACGCGACCGGAACCGTCCAGTCGCTGCCGCTCATCGCCAGCAGCATCATGAGCAAGAAACTCGCCGGTGGAGCGCGCAGCCTGGTGCTGGACGTCAAGGTCGGCGCAGGCGCCTTCATGAAAACCGTGGCCGAGGCACGCGAGCTGGCGGAAGCGATGATCCGCATCGGCCGTCATGCCGGCCTGGAGATCCGGGCGGTGCTGTCATCAATGGAGCAGCCACTCGG
>Ga0209487_1003241_pt1 | contig 12834 bp, 8 predicted proteins | sample Poulit2012_FD_187524 | JGI IMG/M metagenome (GOLD analysis project Ga0209487, IMG submission 187524) | Agricultural soil microbial communities from Georgia to study Nitrogen management - Poultry litter 2012 (SPAdes) (version 2) | ecosystem: Environmental > Terrestrial > Soil > Agricultural land... | reverse complement strand
AATTATGCTGCGCAAGGTATTTTACAAATGGCCAAGGGAGTCATCTTTGGGAAACCGCAGGATGAAAAGTATTATGAAGAATATAAAAAGGTTATTTTACAAGTCATGAAGGAATATGGATTCGAAGATGTACCGATTCTCTATAATATGAATTTCGGGCATACAGAACCAAAGTTTGTCTTGCCATATGGTGTGAGGGCAGAAATAAATTGTGAAGAGGAGACGTTCTCTATTTTAGAGAGTGGTGTGGAATAATGGTAGAGTGAATAAACTCACAGGGAATTATTAATTGGAACACTTGTATAAAAGAACAATCCCATAATGAGAAGGTTAAAAGTCCAGCCAGCAATTTGCCGATAAATGATCATATTCCCATATCCATCAACACCATATTTTTGTAACAACCATATATTTAAACTAGCCATAGACAATCCACGGCTAATGAAAACAAATTGGATTAGCTGAAACCACTTAAATATTCCCTACAGTTGGTTATGGTGATTATGAAGTTCAATCATATTTACACACAGCCACCAAGATAAGAATGTAGTGGAATGAATATAATGATGAGGCTCCTGAACATACGTTCTGTTCGTTCAGAGCAAAGTATGTTATTATAGCAATTATACAATAAGGCTTTCAAGGGTGGTAGCTCACTCCCTTTTTTGAAAGGGGGTGATGCGTATGACAGTATTTGAGACACTTATTCTGATGATTGCTTTTGGGTCATTGATTGTGGCAATGCTGTCTAAAAAAAAGTAACCACCCTATAAGCCTAGCCAGCATTTAGGGGTGATTACTTTTTACTCCAACATGTGAGCTGCCCCTTTGAAGGGCTATTATATGGGACCGTTGGTGGATCAACACCAGCGGTTCCCATATATATTATGGTATCTTAATATTTAGTATACCATATGTCACAAAAAACATAAAAAACGTATAGAAATATTCGAAAAACATTAATTGTTTAATGGGTAGAGTACCCGATACTTCAGTGACACACCGCTTGTTGAAGCCTTCTTAACTATATGTCGTATCGATATGGCTGGCTAGGGTAATGATGAAAATAATTCAATATCCTATAAATACATTTCAAACCACCTGCAAATATGAGTTAACCGTTCGATACGCATCTCAGGTTTTCCACTTCGGCTTAGCTCGTGATTCGCATCAGGGAAACGAACAAATTCGACTTCTTTCCGCAAGTGCTTCAATGCGATAAAAAGTTGTTCACCTTGTTCGATGGGACACCGCAAATCTTGTTCACCGTGTAAAATTAACAGTGGAGTCTCCACATTTTCTGCATATTTTAAAGGTGAGAAATCCCACAGTTTTTTCGGGTCTTCAAGTAAGTTGATGCCGAGTTCCCACTTCGTAAAGAAATGACCAATATCGCTTACTCCATAAAAACTGAGCCAATTACTAATCGATCGTTGCGTAACCGCTGCTTTAAATCGATTGGTCTGACCGACAATCCAGTTTGTCATAAATCCACCATAACTACCACCCGTTACACCGAGTCTGTCTTCATCAATAAAGCTGTAGTTTTCTACTGCATAATCAACCGCAGACATCAGGTCGGTATAATCTTTTCCACCATAATCGGCACGAACTGCATCAACGAACTTCTGTCCATAACCGTGGCTTCCGCGCGGATTTGTATATAATACAACATACCCTTGTGCCGCTAGTAATTGCATTTCGTGAAAGAATGTTTGTCCATACATCGCATGTGGTCCACCATGTATTTCTAATACAAATGGATATTTTTCACCTTCTGTAAATCCATAAGGCCGTAATAACCACCCTTGAATATCCCAACCATCTTCAGCGGTAATCGTTAATGCTTCCGGTTCTTCAAGTGATACGTCATCTAAAAAGGGACGATTTTGATCGGTTAACCGCGTTAACTCGGAATCACCATCCAATAGATAAAAATTACTTGGATTTGTCGGAGTACTAATTCCTAGCACAAAAGTTTCTGTCTTCGGGTTGTATGAAAATCCGAAAACATGATGATTGTCTTTATATCGTACGGTGAGATCAGAATTTAGGCCCGTTTGATATAAGCCCGTCACGCCAAAATCGGTTGCGATAAAGAATAAAGATTGTTCATCATTAGACCAAACAGGACCTGTTGTGGATTGACCTGATAATGTATCGCCGATCATGAGGTCACCTAATTGCATATCCCAGTCATCACTCAAGCATGTGCGCTCCTTTGTTTCGAGGTCGATCAGATAAAGTTCATTCAACGTAGCACCACTGTATTCATATTCATGGCCCAAACAAGCAATCATACGTCCACTCGGTGAAAAAGTTGCTTGGCCATAGGCTCCTTGATGATTCGTTAGTTGCGTGATCTCCTTAGAAATGAGATTCATCGTATACAGATCATTCACAAGTTCATAGTCCGCCTCATCACTTAAATTTGCCGAAAATAAGAGCGTGTTCCCATCCGGAGAAATGTCTTCGAATCCATGATCCGTAGCGGCTGTTGTTAATTGTGTAAACGTTTCTTGTTCTAGTTTATATTGGATAAGTTGACTGTGTTTACCATCATGAAATCCTTGCGCATCTGATTTATGTGTCAGTTTGTTAATGATGATTGGCTCTTTGGCTTTTTCCTCTGCCGCCTTTTTTCGTTCCTCATTTGTTTGTTCCGTCTGTGTATGGACATCATCATCCAGATCGAGTGCTGCACTGAAAATAAGGAATGTCCCATCATGTGACCAATAGGGGGTGGATGCGCCATGGGAAAACGTTGTGATTTGTTTAGCTTCTCCACCACTTGTTGACATCAGCCATAATTGCGGTGTTCCACTTCGTGTCGATTGAAAAACAAGCTTCGATCCATCTGGTGAAAAGCGTGGATGGCTGTCTTTCGTATGACCGAACGTCCATTGAGTGGCCTCTTGGTGATCCAAACGTTGGAAGTTTAGGTGTGATTCATATTCCTTGTCCTCATTGACACTTGTGGTCACAAATGAATACGCTTTCCCATCTGGCGTTAATTGTGGGTCACTAGCGACCGTGATGTTCGTTATATCTTGTGCAGTGATTGCTCGTTTAGCAGTTGACATTGAATCTCCTCCTTGAGATAACATGTTTCTCATACTCCTTACAATAAGGTATTTCGATACGCGAAACAATAGAATAAGAGATGTTTTTATTATAATATAGATTATTATCTATTCATCGATTTTCGATCATGCCTTTTCCTCGTCAATAAGGCAATGCAAGTCATTTATCTTGAATAGGTTGTTTCTAACATAGTATTCTAAATGAAATGATTTGGTTCGTTGGGAAGGAGAGGGAGCATGAACACAGCTACATTGAAAGAAGAAATTATTGCATATAGTAAAGAAATCGGGATTGATAAGATTGGTTTTGCTTCGGCAGATGTGTTTAGTGAACTGAAGCACCGATTAAAACAGCAAGAAAAACAGGGGTATGCGTCTGGTTTTGAGAAGGGCTCAGTCAAGGAACGAACAGAGCCAAGTAAATTATTGCCTGAGGCACAGTCGATTATTTCCATTGCACTTGCCTATCCTTCCAAGATTAAAAATCCACCGAAAAGCACGAAAGAAGATCGCCGGGGGATTTTTAGCCGGGCATCCTGGGGAACCGACTACCACGTTGTACTGCGTGATCGGTTGGAAAAGTTAACCACTTTTATAAAGGAAAAGGTCCCACATGTAGATAGTAAAGTAATGGTAGACACGGGTGAACTTTCAGATGGGGCGGTAGCGGAACGGGCTGGCATCGGATTTAATGGAAAAAACACCTTGATTATTACACCCGAATTTGGGTCGTTTGTCTATCTTGGTGAAGTGATCACGAATATTCCCTTCATTCCAGATGAACCATTGGAGGATAGTTGTGGGGATTGTACCATCTGCATGGATGCTTGTCCGACCGGTGCGATTGTAGAGGCAGGTCAATTAAATTCTCAACGTTGCCTTTCGTTTTTAACCCAAACAAAGGATTTTTTTCCGGATGAATTTAGAGATAAAATCGGGACGCGTGTTTATGGGTGTGATACATGTCAAGCTGTTTGTCCACGTAATAAACAAATTGACTTTCACATCCACCCTGAATTTGAGCCCGAACCAGAGGTAGCTAAACCAAAGTTAAAGCCGATGCTTCGCATGTCAAATCGTGCATTTCGCGATAAGTTTGGGCATATTGCTGGTTTTTGGCGTGGTAAGAATCCTTTACAACGGAACGCCATGCTCGGCTTAGCACATTATCGAGATCAGACAGCAGTCGATGAGTTAATTGCGGTCATGAACAATGATGTACGTCCGATGATACGGGGGACGGCAGCATGGTCCTTAGGGAAGATTGGCACAAAAGAGGCGTATCAAGCGATTGAAGAGGCACTGGAAAAGGAAGAGATCGAACAAGTTGCCTTTGAAATGGAAAAAGGACTCGCATTCCAATCGGATCGGTTGTCCGTTCCATCAAGCCGTAATAGAAGGAGAGTGGAAGCGGATGGACGTTTACTATGATGAACTCTTGTCACCAATTGGGCCGTTAACGGTCATCATGAAAGAAGATATTGTCATTCGAATAGATTTCGGAACCCTAGAATCGGTAAAAGAGAAGGTCGTGATCTGGTGTCAGCGGTATGTTGGCGAGCCCGTATTTATTCACCAGCCTGAAAAGATCGTGCGTGTAGAGCAAGAGCTGAAAGAATACTTCGCGGGTAGCCGGGATGCTTTCACATTTGCTTATACGTTTTATGGGACCCCCTTTCAAAAATCTGTCTGGACTGCTTTGACGCGTGACATACCTTACGGGGAGACCAAGACATATAAAGATATTGCGCAAGCGATTCACAATGAACGCGCCGTTCGTGCCGTTGGTGGTGCGGTAAATAAAAACCCTTTTTCAATCGTTGTTCCCTGTCATCGAGTGATTGGAATGAATGGGAAAATGGTCGGGTATGGCGGAGGAATAGATAAGAAAGAATTTCTTTTGCTGCACGAGGCAGACACATCATGACCGATTAATCAGGCATAGGACTACACACTCATCCCATATACTCTCTATGAGGTGATGCATGTGATAAAATTGAAAGCTATCTGGTTGGAATTTTTCCGCAACGAAAGGCATGATGATCATTGGTGGAAGCGAAAGCAACAGCGCAATAAGGAACGGGGGGCTGACATCAAGCGAATTCGGGGTCATGGCCGTGTATATCGTCAACTGCACTATGATCACCAAATATGGTATGAATATTTACTCCATATAACATATGTGACCAAACAAAATAAACGAATCTACCTAGAAGAACAAGTGACCCCCTTTCAATTTCGTTTGGTCAACAATGAAGTTGTGGATCATCATAACGTTTCGTTATTGCCAAACCGAGAGAAACCAGTAACGATTGCTCCACGTACTGATTCACGCTCAACATCAATATCTGCGGAGCGGTTTACTTATGACCGCCGAGCGGCTGTAAAATATGCGGAGCATTGGTGGAATGACTACAATCCTGACTTCGAAAAGTTCGCTGTTGATTGTACAAATTATGTGTCACAATGTTTACTTGCGGGTGGGGCACCCATGGAGGGGGCACCTGTTCGCGAAGATGGTTGGTGGTATCAAGATCGGAACTGGAGTTTCAGCTGGGCGGTTGCGCATTCCATGCGCTGGTATTTAAGTGGTTCAACAAGTGGATTACGTGGCTTAGAAGTAGAAAAGCCGGAAGAACTTTATCCTGGTGATGTGATCTGTTATGATTTTCAGGGGGACGGTCGCTGGGATCATAATACGATTGTCGTGGCGAAGGATGAAAAAGGTATGCCCCTTGTGAATGCTCATACCGATAATAGTCGTCACCGCTATTGGTCCTATGAGGATTCGTCGGCATGGACAGAGCAGATAAAATATAAGTTCTTTCGGATTGGTATGACGTAACAGCAGGATAGAATAAAATGGGTTAGGAGAATGATGGATGGGCTTACATATTGTATTATATGAACCAGAAATACCGGCAAACACAGGGAATATTGCACGCACATGTTTAGCGACAGATACGACGCTTCACCTTATCCATCCACTTGGATTTTCTACTGAAGACAAGATGGTGCAAAGGGCAGGACTCGATTATTGGAAACATGTCAACGTGACCGAGTATGATTCCATTGAAGAATTATATGAAACATACCGAAATGGTTTGTATTATTATATCGAAAACTTCGGGGAAAAACATTATACAGATGTTGATTTTAATCAACCGGAGAAGGAGTTGTTTTTTGTTTTTGGTAAAGAAACGAGTGGAATCCCTAAAGAAGTGATCAAAGGGAATGAGGAAAGCTGTTTACGAATTCCGATGAATGATCAAGTCCGTTCCTTAAACTTATCAAATACGGCAGCGATTATTATTTATGAAGCCATGCGTCAACAAGGATTCCAAAACATAATCTAGGGACGAGTGTGAACATGAATCCACATTCAATAGGAAAAAACCGTCACAGCGTTTATCACGATGTGACGGTTTTTATCTCTGCACTCCTTAGATAGAGGACAGTATATTTCAATGGTACAGAATCCGATCGAAGAGAATCGGTAAATATGGACGAGCACATTCCATGGGCTGCGATCCGATTATTTATTGTTGGTTTTTTCTAGGTACACCAGGTTTCGCTTCATAAGCTGAAGTTAAACAAGATACTAGGAATACAACAATAACTCCCATTATTAATGCAATTTTCATGAATGTATCCTCCCTTGATTTCTTACCCCTACTATCCTATAGTATAGCACTTTAATTTCATTTATCCTCATTATACATAATTAGATTGGGAATGTGAACTAGTATGGGTTTGTTTCGGAAGTATTTATGATATATTCGCTATTCATGGGTAAAATGCTCAAATAAGTGAATGACAAGGTATATTAGTTGATGAAGTTGTCTGGCAGTCCTATAATAGATAAGGAATATCAAATAGAACGCATTGAAGAACTTAACTTCTAATGGGGGTATATTACGTGACGCAGAGTGAAGAATCTAGTCAGAGATTCTGGGGTACATTTCATGGTCCAAACATGGGCTACGTAGAAGAACAGTATGAACAATATAAAGAGGATCCGACAATGGTGGAGCCATCTATTAAAAAAATGTTTGAACAGTATGGAGCGCCAGTCTGGATGTATGCAACTAAATCAGCGCAAGCGACAAGCGAATCTGGATCATCAATTGATGATGTGAAGAAGCTAACCTCTGCAATTAAATTTGTTGAGGCTATTCGTCGTCATGGGCATTTGAAGGCAGATATTTATCCAGTTGGGAAACAAGCAAGTGATTCAAAACTCATCAATCAAGATACGTATGGCTTATCTGATGATGATCTTAAACAAATGGATGCAACATGGTTATGGGAAGATGCACCAAATGGTGTTGATACCGGCTTTGATGTTGTTCACTATTTGAAAAACCGTTACACGGGTAAAATCTCATTTGAATATGATCATGTTAATAATGATGTGGAACGCGAATGGTTATTAGACCGAATTGAATCAAATAAATTTAAATTAGACTTATCGACGGAAGAGAAAAAGAATTTATTAGAACGTCTTGCACATATTGAAGGATTTGAAAGCTTTTTACAGAAGACCTTTGTAGGGCAAAAGCGATTTTCAATTGAAGGTTTAGAAATGATGGTTCCGATTCTTGATCAAATCGTGAAACATGTAACAAACGATAATATTGAAAATATTATGATGGGTATGGCGCATCGTGGTCGTTTAAGTGTGCTTGCTCATGTATTAGGTAAACCGTTGGATAGTATTTTCTCTGAATTCCATCATTCACCCAACAAAGAGCTGATCCCGTCAGAAGGATCTACTGGGATTAACTATGGTTGGACTGGTGATGTGAAGTATCATTTTGGGGCGACAAAAGAAGTGACATATGACAATGAAAAATCAACGAGAATTACACTAGCTCATAACCCATCACATTTGGAATTTGTGAATCCGGTCGTCGAAGGATTTGCACGGGCATCCCAAGATGATCGTTCAGAAAGAGGGTATCCGAAGCAGGATTTAAATAAAGGTTTTAGTGTTTTAATTCATGGAGACGCAGCGATTATCGGGGAAGGTGTTGTCGCAGAAACCTTCAATATGAGTGGTCTTGATGGATATAAGACTGGTGGAACATTACACATTATTGCGAATAACCTTGTCGGCTATACAACCAATCAAGCGGACGGCAGGTCTACTCGTTATGCTAGTGACATTGCCAAAGGATTTGAGATCCCAATCGTGCATGTGAATGCTGACGATCCGAGCGCATGTATTGCGGCGACGAAGCTTGCTTATGAATATCGGGAAAAGTTCAACAAAGACTTTTTAATCGATTTAGTTGGTTATCGCCGCTATGGTCATAATGAAATGGATGAACCAAGAGCAACACAACCACTTCTGTATCAAGAAATTGATGAACATGAATCAGTGAAAAATGTGTTTGCGAAGGAACTTCAAGCGGAAGGGATTATCGATGAAGCTGCATTTACTGCATTAAAAGAAAAAGTATTGCAAGAATTGCAGGAAACGTATGATAGCATGAAAGAAAATCCGACCAGTGATGAAGTTATAAAAGAGATGCCAAAAGTACTTGCAAATGGCATTGATCAATTTGAAACAGCTGTTCCACTTGAAGAATTGGCAGCTTTAAATAAAGGGATGCTCCAGCGTCCAGAAGGATTTAATGGATTTAAACGATTAAATCGAATCTATAAACGCCGGGAAACGATGTTAGAGGAAGGCAATAAAGCGGATTGGGGTGCGGGTGAAGCATTAGCTTATGCTTCGATCCTACAAGATGGCATTCCGATTCGTTTATCTGGACAGGATTCAGAGCGGGGAACATTTGCTCACCGTCATATGGTACTTCATGATGTGGATACAGCGGAAACGTATTGTATTATGCACGGATTAGAAGAAGCAAAAGCTTCCTTTGACATCCGTAATAGCCCATTATCAGAGGCAGGGGTACTTGGTTTTGAATATGGTTATAGTGTTCATTCACCAGATACGTTAGTTATTTGGGAAGCACAGTTTGGGGATTTCGCAAACGCTGCGCAAGTCATTTTTGACCAATTTATATCTTCTGCACGAGCGAAATGGGGAGATAAGTCAAATATGGTTATGTTGTTGCCACATGGATATGAGGGGCAAGGACCTGAACACTCCAGTGCGCGGTTAGAACGTTTCTTACAAATGGCAGCCGAAAATAACTGGATTGTGGCGAATGTAACGTCATCCGCACAATTTTTCCATCTATTACGTAGACAGGCGGCAATGCGTGGACGTGCAGAAGCAAGACCATTGATCTTAATGACACCGAAAAGTAGCTTGCTTCGTAATGACCGGATTGCTTCGCCGGCCAAAGACTTTACGGAAGGGAAATTCCTTCCAGTAAGACAGCAGCCAAATTTAAAAGTAAGCAAAAAGAATGCGACTCGCCTATTATTAGGTAGTGGTAAAGTTATGATCGATATCGAAGATGCCATTGAGGAATCAGAAGAGAATTTTGATTGGTTACGTGCTCTTCGAATTGAACAAATTTATCCTTTCCCGGAAAAAGAGCTAGAAAAAGAGTTGAAGGCTCTCCCAAATCTAGAAGAAATTGTTTGGGTTCAAGAAGAACCACGAAATATGGGAGCATGGAGCTTTGTAGAAGATTATTTAAGAGAGTTATTGCAAGATGGTCAGACCCTTCGTTATATTGGTCGACCAGATCGTTCCTCTCCATCTGTTGGAGAGCCAAATGTTCATAAGATCTTACAAGATCATATTGTAGTAAATGCTATTAAAACATCAAAAGGGGGAAATTCCCGTGAAGGAAATTAAAATACCAGAACTTGCTGAATCGATTATGGAAGGTACCATTGCGGAATGGCTTGTAAATGTAGGGGATAAGGTCGAAAAAGGTGATGCCATCTTAGAACTCGAAACAGACAAAGTAAACGTTGAAGTGCATTCGGAATTCACTGGCATTATTACGGAAGTGTTAAGTGAAGAAGGTGAAGATGTCGAAGTAGGGGACACGATCGGAAAATTAACGGAAGATCTTGATGCTGATGTAGGGGCTGCAAGTGAGAGCGAACCAGCACCTGCTGCAGAAGAAACGGCAGTTCCAGAAGCAAAAGCGGCGTCAGAACCAGTTGCTGAAGAGGTTGCAAGCACAAGTTCAGCAGATGTCATTGCTTCACCAGCAGCTCGCAAACGTGCACGTGAACTTAATATTGATTTAAGTCAAGTCAATCCACAGGATCCATTAGGCCGTGTACGTCCAGAGGATGTGGACGCTGCAAAAGCAAGTATTGAACAACAAGCGACTCAACAAGCAGCTAAATCTGCCAAACCAGCTGTACAAGCTGAAGAAACAGAGTTTGATAAACCAGTTGAACGCATTAAGATGTCACGTCGTCGTCAGACAATTGCCAAACGACTCGTTGAAGCACAACATACAGCGGCTATGTTAACGACATTTAATGAAGTTGATATGACAGCTGTGATGGATATGAGAAAAGAAAGAAAAGACAACTTTTTAGAGAAAAATGGTGTGAAACTTGGTTTTATGTCATTCTTCACGAAAGCTGTTGTAGCAGCATTGAAAGAATTCCCTTATATTAATGCTGAAATTCAAGGAAAAGAAATTGTCCTAAAAGAGTACTATGATATCGGTATGGCTGTATCAGCTGAAGATGGATTAGTTGTTCCCATTGTCCGTGATGCGGATCGTTTAGACTTCGCAGGTATTGAAAGAGAAATTGGGAACCTCGCTGGAAAAGCGCGCGACAATCAATTAGGATTGGACGAAATTCAAGGTGGGACATTTACGATCACAAATGGTGGGACGTTTGGATCATTATTATCCACACCAATTCTAAATGCGCCCCAGGTTGGTATTCTCGGAATGCACAACATTGTGAAACGGGCAATGGTTATGCCAGACGATTCCATTGAAGCACGTCCGATGATGTATATCGCACTCTCTTATGACCATCGTATTGTTGATGGTAAAGATGCTGTACAATTCTTAGTACGGATTAAAGATCTATTAGAAGATCCATTTGATCTCCTACTAGAAGGATAATCAATGAACGGACTTATATTGCTTTAAAGAGATGCCCCCTTAAGTGGGGGTGTTTTTTTATGTCCGGGAATAAGCAACAAGAAACTGCAAAATGTTGCAAAAGATCGGCATAACAAATATTATGATAGGTGAATGAATTTCATAATTGCCAAAACCAGCAATAACGGTACAGCATACAGTTAAGAACGGTTCAACGCAACTGTATGTTGTACCGGCGTTGCATTAAACCGGTATTATGAAATTCATTAAGGTGGTAAGTTAATGAATTTCATAATTGCTATTTATAGCTCTACTCAATTATAATGTTCATTTCGTTATTAAAATTGAAAGTAAGGTGTACGTGTGAAGAACTACTTTAAATTAGAACAACATCAAACAACGATTCAGACGGAATTCGTAGCAGGAATAACAACCTTTTTAACGATGATTTATATTATCGTAGTCAATCCAGCGATTCTCTCCGCGGCGGGGGTACCTTTTGACCAAGTGTTTATGGCAACGATTATTGCTGCTGTGGTCGGTACATTATGTATGGGGCTATTTGCGAACTATCCCATTGCGATTGCACCAGGAATGGGATTAAACGCCTATTTTACAAGTGTAGTCGTTTCACAAGGGCTGTCTTATCAAGTTGTCTTTGGTACGGTATTTCTAGCAGGAATCATCTTTATTCTATTAAGTTTTACCTCCTTACGTGAGACACTTATTGGGGCGATTCCAGCTTCATTGAAGTTCGGGATTACATCAGGAATAGGGCTCTTCATAGCGTTTTTAGGATTGAGAATGTCTGGCATTGTCATTCCGAATGAAGCGAATATGGTTGGTTTTGGTGACTTACACGAACCGATGACTGTATTAACAATAGCTGGTTTATTGATTACGCTTATTCTATTGGTCCGAAAAGTTAAAGGGGCCTTGTTTTTAGGGATGCTGGCAACCGGGATCCTTGTCTATTTGACTGGGAACATGGAGTTTACTGGTTTTCTATCTGTACCACCAACACCGGTTTTATTTGATATGGATATCAGCGGCGTCTTTACAAATGGGCTCTATACCGTTGTATTTGCCTTTTTATTAGTCACAATTTTTGACACGACTGGAACATTGATCGGTGTTTCCGAACAAGCCGGTTTTATGAAAAATGGAAATTTGCCACGTGCTAAATCGGCACTGTTAGCGGATGCTACTGCCACTACAGTGGGATCGATGTTTGGGACAAGTCCTTCAACTGCATATGTAGAATCGACTTCAGGTGTTGCAGCAGGAGGAAGAACCGGGCTAACCGCAATCGTTGTCGCTGGTCTATTCGCACTCTCTATTTTCTTTTCGCCCATTATTAAAGTAATCTCAGACGTTCCGGCTATTACAGCTCCTGTATTAATTATTGTCGGTTGTTTTATGATGGAAGGATTAGCACGCATTGATTGGAAAACTTTTGATGAAGCATTTCCCGCTTTTGCGATTATTCTAACGATGCCACTCACCTCAAGTATTGCGACTGGCATATCGATTGGGTTTATTACGTATCCATTATTAAAGTTAGTGAAGGGGAAAGGAAAAGACGTTCACTGGCTCCTGTATTTATTTGGCATTATTTTTGTTATTCAGATGATCTACTTTCCAGCACATTAACATTTAAAACGCTGGAAATGAATCATACCAATTAGTAATGATCTACAGATAGGCTCCCATGGAGGTAGCACCGTATATAAACAGCA
>Ga0209487_1003240_pt1 | contig 12838 bp, 14 predicted proteins | sample Poulit2012_FD_187524 | JGI IMG/M metagenome (GOLD analysis project Ga0209487, IMG submission 187524) | Agricultural soil microbial communities from Georgia to study Nitrogen management - Poultry litter 2012 (SPAdes) (version 2) | ecosystem: Environmental > Terrestrial > Soil > Agricultural land... | reverse complement strand
GCAGCTTTCACATCTGTTATAACTGGAGAAAGCAAATGGGGAATTCCGTTGTATGCTGCTAATTCTACCATTTTTGGGTCAATAAGTAATAGCTTTACATCTTCATAGCTCGATTTGTAAAGTAAACTTAAAATAATCGTATTAATACAAACACTTTTACCCGATCCAGTTGCTCCAGCAATTAAACCGTGGGGCATATCATCAATTGCCGTAATGTGGGCATTCCCTTCTAAAGACAATCCTAAACCGACAGATAATTTGGATGAATGTTGCCAAAATTCGTCTGTTTCGATAATTTCATGTAAACCGACTGTTTGAGCAACTTCATTGGGAATTTCAATACCAATCGTATTTTTCCCTGGAATCGGTGCTTCAATACGAATATCCCTTGCTGCCATATTCATTTTAATATCATCACTTAAATTTCTTACACGGCTTACTTTCACGCCTAATTCTGGCTGTACTTCAAATCTTGTCACTGTAGGTCCTTGTGTCACATGAACGACTTTTGCATCAACATTAAATTGTTGTAAAGTTTGTTCTAACAGTTCTTTTTGATCATACATCCATACAGTATCTTCTTCACCTTGCCGAATCGGTTCATCGAGTAAGTATAAAGGAATTTCATAATTTTGTTCCTTTTGTCCAAATAATGAACGTTTTTCAGATTGTCTTCGTGCTTTTTCATCTAATTGTACGTTATTGATTTTGGTTTCATCATGACCAAATTCCCTTGCTTGTTTAGAGCTAACATTTGATTTACTTCGTTGTTTAAGATTTGGATCGAAACTGCCTTGTTGCTCTCCTTGCATCGGTGAGTGTTTCGTTGAAGATATATCTTGCTTTCGGTTAATTCGTTTGTTTTTGAATACGTATGTTTCATTATCCGTTTGATTTTGGCTAGCATGTGTCTCTACTCTTTCTCGTCTTGTTGATTCATGGGATGCCTCAGATAAGGGATTGCTTTGTCGGCTTCCTCTTTTATTTAATAATTTCTTTTCTTGCTGGGTATCTTTGTGAATACTTTCACTTTGGTTTCGATGCTTTCTCTTTTGTTCGTTTACTTTTTGTCGATCAGCTTGCATTTGCTCCATTCGCTCTTGTTCGGTGCGCCTTTCACTTTCTAAAGCTTGTTGTTTTCGTTTTTCCTCTTCCCGGCGGCGAATATATGTAGGAGTTTCTTGAACAGTTTTATCAAGTTCCCGATGATATCCATATACCGGTGAAGCAAACTTTGTCGGTGTAAAAGGTCGTTTTGTTTCTTTTTCTTGCCGCTTTCGTTTTCTTTGGTGTATATTTTTCCTTTCTTCCTGTCGACGCCTTCGCTCTCTTTGTCGTTTTGTTCTCCTTTGTTCACGAAGGGGATCTTCATCAGGGATAACTGGAAACCGAAACGGAGTGTCTTTTGGATATTGATAGGTTACTTTTGTTTCAATTCGTTGAGTTGACTTTTGATAATTGCGCTTCTTATGTACATTTTTTTCTGATATTTCGTCAGTTTGATCGTTTCGGAAACGATTGAAAAATCGATTGAACATTTTTGCTTCACCCCTTTCTCTCTGTACTCATATTTTAGCAGTTTTTCGCAAAAAATGCCTTTAACTATCCATCCTATATGTTACCATAAAAAAGCAACCTCATTTGTACGTAACAAATGGGTTGCATATATTCGGTTAGGCAAAAGACCTACTTGATTAAATGTCAAAGAGAAAAGGTGCTCCAATTTCATAGGAATCGTCTAAAACGAGAATTCCTTCTTCATTATTGGGATTTTCTAAACCTAGTTCCTCCCTTGAACAAATCATCCCACTAGATGAGACACCTCTTAATTTTGTTGCTTTAATTTCAAGTCCACTTAACATCGTCGCTCCGACTTTTGCGACAACGACTTTTTGTCCTTTTGCAACATTCGCTGCTCCGCATACGATTTGTAATGTCTCTTCACCGACGTCTACTTGGCAAACTTTTAATTTATCCGCATCTTCATGTTGTTCACATTCTAGGACATGTCCAATGACGAATTTCGGAGTAATGTCAAAATCTAACGGATCGTTTACATTTTCCTTTTCAAATAATGTTTTCATTTCTTCTAGCAATTCATCTGTTACAACGATCGTTCCTTCTTTTGGTAAGGTGAAATGTTCAGAGGCATTAAAAATATTGTACCCGAGAAGTTCATCCTTTTCCCCTAAAATTCTCGTAATATCTCCATGCTTTTCATAACGAACATCTGATGGTTGATTGGCTTGGAGTGGAACGATTAAAACATCTCCGACTCCTTTACGATTGTAATATACATTCATTTTTCTTCATCCTTTTCATTCATCTTTTTTTGGTCGATTTTGGGCTAAAATAAAGATTGGTTCTAACTTGTCACCATCATAAATAAACGGAAGGGATGTAATTGGAATTCGTCCCTCTGTAAAAAACTGCATCGTCATTTGGGCGAGGATATCGTATCCCGCATCATTTTTAATATCTGCAAAAATTAAAACATCCTGGTGAGGTGTTGCTACCGCTAAATCACCTTCCGCTTGCTGTAACATATCTTGTAAGAAAGTTTCATTTAAGATGCGACTTGCATCAAATCCATCTTGAGTGGCGATAAAATGAAACTGATTATCAGCAACTTCATCGGTTTTATATTCATAAGAAAGTGAACGTAAATTAAACATCGCCATTTCATCTAATTGTTTATTTGTTAAGTTTTGTTCTTCTAACATCGATTCATCAATTAATTGATAAGACTTACCTAAATCAAGGGCATAAAAAATGCGTGTCTCTGCTGTATGATCCTTTGTCACAAGTTTTTTACCAGCTTTTGTTTCTGTTGGAAAAGAAGTTGCTCGAACAACAGGATATATCGATTGTTCACGGCCTTCTAATGTTTGTGTTTTGCTCATCATATCAAGGGATCTTCGCAAGTATTCCTCTAATTCATCAACCGCCGCTTCACCGTCTTGATTATATTTTGCAATAACATTCGGCAGTCGAATATTAACGCCTTCTTTTGTCTCTTTTAATTCAATTCTCATCGTATCATTGTCACGATTAAAGGAAGTGCGAATATCTAAATCCTTTAATCGTTCATCAATCATCCGCTTCATTTTTAAGCTCGTCATTGACATATAAATGTCCTCCTTTTTTATGGAGAGCCTTTTGGTTATCTATCTTTTTTACTGTTTCATTCCCTTTTAAGTCCTTCAGTAAATGTACAGTTTATGAAATCGATTCAACAATTGATTTAACAATTTTCATAAGTTGTTTTGCTTCTGATGGTAATTTATCTAAAGGAAGTTTTGTCGTTGTTTTCACACCACCAACGCCTATTTCTACTCGGTGCTCTTCTTCTTCACTTTCGGAATCAACATGTATATATCCGAACATATCATCATCTTCAAAGCCTTCATGAAGAAGAGCATCATCATTTTCTACTAAATTAAACATTGTTTCTGAGGTTGGTTGTTCCAATTGATTGATGAAGATAACATACACATTGTCATTTCCTTCTAAAACAATATTATGTTCATCTTCATCGATGACTTGTAATTGTTCGGGAAGATAATAAGAAAAGTTATCCTGTTCATGATTTTTATCAATGAGTTCCTCTTGTTGGAACACATCTTTTACTTCTGCTAGTGTTTCTGAAATAATATCTTCCTCTGATTTTGAGCAAGCTACCAGCAGTAAAACGGCAATCATAATATTCAATTTTATGACTTTCCCATACAAAACTTTCACTTCCCCAAATCCTATTTCACCATCAATCCTATCATACATTTTGTTTCAGCGTTTTTCAATTGAGTTGTCTATATCCTTGTTTACAAGGCTTTCACCTTTATTTTTAAAATAAATTTGTCTATGATGAGAATAGTTTCATTATTTAGGAGGGATCATTGTATGGAATTAGTTGTTTATTTAGCTGGTCAAATTCATGATGATTGGCGTGATCAGTTAAAGGAAAAAGCTAAAGAAAAAGATCTTCCACTAATCTTTGTCGGGCCACAAACGAATCATGATTTGTCAGATGATATTGGGGAGAAAATTTTAGGTGAGCAACCAGGCAATTATTACCGAGATGATGCCGCTTCTGATATCAATAATTTCCGAACAGAAGTATTATTAAACAAAGCAGATGTCATCATTGGTTTATTCGGTGAAGAATATCGTCAATGGAACACGGCAATGGACGTAAGTGCGGCAATTACGATGAATAAGCCAACAATTATTATCCGTCCGGAATCCCTTATTCATCCACTAAAAGAACTATCAAATAAAGCAAATGTCACGGTTGAGACTATTGACCAAGCTTTAGATGTCCTCGCTTACGTGTATGAGTAACGCCTTATTATTTTATCATAGACTATGTATGTTTAAGTGATAAGAGTAGTTTGTTTAATTGGATGAGTTAACAATAGTTAGTAGCTTTGTAGGCCAGTGAAATTTTAAGTAGACTATCTTTAGATCTTTTGAGAAAAACTGTCTTGTTTTAAAGAAGCTAGGTCGCAATTTCTCCACTGCAATATATCACACTCATATATTAAATAAAAAATCCCTTACAAGCACGCTTTTAAAATGGCTTATAAGGGATTTTTTTATCATTTTTATAATTCGTTATTCCAATACGCCCACTGACCTTTTAGTAACTTAACAACATGAGTAAACAGTTCTGCTCGTTCAACATAATTATTTGTAAAAATGCCAATAGCCCCTTCCCGACTACGAACTGATTGTTTATTCGCATAATGGTCCATAATATCACCTAGTTCATAACCGGCTTGTAATTGAGTATCTATTTCCTTTGGTAAACGAATGCGTCCACCACTAGCTGTAAAGATATCTCCTTGAGGAGTTACTAGAGCACCCCAATTACATAAATATAACTCATCCTCCAAATACATCACGCCACCTTCAAGGCCTATGCCTAGATCATCGTTGGTTGCAGCTTGTTTTGCCCGATTAATCGCACCAAGTCGTGTCTCTTCGTCGGAAAAAGGTTGCCGTGACACATCCGATGATACATCAATAGAAATCACATCGTATCCAGTAAAGACATCTTCAACAGCTTGTATTTTCGTTGGATTTTTAGAACCGACCATAACATTCATACAAATACCCTCAACTTTTACCTAAAATTTAATAATCGCGTAAGGTGTTCACCGTTGTCTCATCCGTATTTTTCACAAGGTTGACGAGTAATTCTTTAGCTGCTGCGTAATCGTCAACATGAATAATCGATGATGACGTGTGAATATACCGTGAACAAATACCAATGACAGCTGATGGAACTCCGTCATTTGCGATGTGTACTCTTCCGGCATCTGTTCCACCTTGGCTAATAAAGTATTGGTAAGGAATATCGTTTGATTCTGCTGTATCTAAAATAAACTCCCGCATACCACGATGTGTAATCATCGTCCGATCGAAAATTCGGAGTAAAGCTCCTTTGCCAAGTTGACCAAACTCATTTTTATCCCCGGACATATCATTTGCTGGCGATGCATCTAAGGCATAAAACACATCTGGCTGAATCATATTGGCCGCGACTTGTGCCCCTCGCAAGCCAACTTCTTCTTGGACAGTAGCTCCAGAATATAAGGTGTTTGGTAAATTCTCATTATGTACTTCTTTTAACAATTCAATCGCAAGGCCACATCCGTACCTGTTGTCCCAAGCTTTCGCGAGAATTTTTTTCTCATTTGCCATCGGTGTAAACGGACATACAGGAACGATTGACTGGCCTGGTCTAACGCCGATTTTCTCAGCATCTTCTTTATCATCTGCACCTATATCGATAAGCATATTTTTAATTTCCATTGGTTTCTTTCGTTGTTCTGGTGTTAAATTATGTGGTGGGATTGAACCGATAACGCCGGGAATAGGTCCGTCCTCGGTCATAATTTGCACGCGCTGGGCGAGTAATACTTGATTCCACCAGCCACCAAGTGGTTGAAAACGAAGCATTCCATTATCTGTAATTTGTGTAACCATAAACCCTACTTCATCCATATGCCCGGCGACCATAACTCGCGGACCTTCACCATGTTTCACACCAAAGATACCGCCTAAGTTATCATGGATCACCTCATCGGCATATGGTTCCATTTCTTTTTTCATAAACTCGCGAACTAAGCGTTCATCCCCTGGTACTGCTTGCAGTTCTGTTAACTCTTTAAACATTTCTAATGTTTCTTTTTTCATAAAACAGTCCCCTCTCTATTCTTGTATTATAGTATAACGGATGAATCATGCCGTTTTCCAGAAATTCAGATTTATTTACATTTCAAAATCATTCGTAATCATGTATACTAATAATAAGTGACCAAAGGTAAGAGGTGAATCATTGTGAATATAAGAAGAGTTTTATTAGCTCTTGGTGTTGGATTTGCGGCGGGGTATGTCGTGAAACAACAATTAAATGAGTACCAATCAATTACACCAGAAGAAGCTCTTGAAAAGGCTAAAACGAAGTTTCGCAGGTTAGGGCCAATTAATGGTTCATGGATTTATATGAAACCAGAACAAATCGAAAGAAATGGTCTTCTTTATGATGTGTATCGTGGTGGAATTACACGAAATATCGATGGAGAGAATGTCCAATTCGATTTTTATGCAGACATTGATTCAGGTACTATTATTGATACAAAACAAGCTAACGTTTAATTACATAAAAATAGTTGCTCTTAATTTGAGCAACTATTTTTTGTATGTGCGTCTTTTTCGTTTCAATTCATCAATTTTTTTCCCAGATTCATCATAACGAATCGCCCGGTAGTATGCATCATGGTAAAACGTATACCACGATCTTCTCTCATAACCATAATCCATCCATTTTTCCTTCGCATGGACTGACGTAATCGGATAATCGTCATAAGCAAGCACCCATAGTTTATTTTGATGACCATGGGTTGGCATTAAATCAGCCATATGGATAAAAGAATCTTCACCATCTTCAAATAAAATAATACTATGACCGTCACTATGGCCACCAGTAAAAATCATTTTAAGTCCTGGAACGACTTCAAATTCCTCATCAAAGGTTTTTACTTGATCGACAATCGGTTCCCAGTTCATTTTCCAATATGTGTTTATTGAACGGATGTTTGGATTTCTCATTGCATCCCATTCAACTTTCGATGTGTAAATCGGACAATGATCAAAAACAGAAACGTACGTATCTCCTTCTTTTCTCGTTAAGCCTGATGCATGGTCAAAATCCATATGGGTCATTAAAATCGCATCAAGATCTGTTTTTTTAAGTCCAAGCGTAGCTAAATTTTCTTCCACAAAGGATTCCTCTAATACACCAAAGTTTCGCCTTTGCTTTTCTGTTAATTTACCGTTGCCAATTCCAGAATCAATTAAAAAGTTTTTACCATCGATTTGTAGTAATATCGGATCGGTTCGAAGTTCAATTAAATTGTTGTCTTCGGTTGGGTATCTCTGGGTCCATAAAACTTTTGGAACGACACCAAACATCGCACCGCCATCAAGGAAGTTTACACCGCCGTTTAACCAGGTTAACTTCGCTCGGCCGATTTGTAATTGTTCCATAATTTAAGCCACCTTCCTTTATTTGAATAAAAGACATTTATTTCGTTTATAATATCGATGTGAGGTGAACAAAAATGACTTTGACGTATCATAATCAATTAAAATTGCTCCATGATTTACTTGATGAACAATTAATTTATCAAACGAGTGATACTTCCGAGTTTACACAAATTAAACGACTCGTACAAGCAATAATGGCTGAGCGTTCCATTGAACATACACCATTAAAACAATATTTACCGGAAATTTATGGTTACGGTATTGCAGGTGAGAGAATTCAATGTGATTACGAACACATTACGACTCATAGAGAAAATATTTATGAATGGAAAGTAGCCATTTTACAAAGTGCTAGTAGTATGTAATTATGTAGGCTTCGTTGTACCGACAATGTGAGCGTGCTCATTTTCTTTGTTTATGATAAACGTTTTCCCTGCGTCAGTTTCACCATCCGTATGATAAATAAGTGTTTCATTAGAAGATATATGTAACTTTTTTGTTTCAAACACTTCAACTTCTTTATACCGTATATGATATCCGGTAAAGACGGTCAAAAAAAGAGTTAACACTTTCCATTTCGGTATAGAATGGACAATTAACACAGATAAATATTTTTTCCTTATTTTTGCGGTGGGAATAAACTTCATCCCACCCCCTAAATAAGGGTGATTGCTTATCGTAACAACCCAACAATTTTCTAGTTTCCTTTTTTCATTATCATAAATTAATTCAATCGTTTTTGGCCGAAAGGTTAACACTACTCGTATAAGTGCAATTAAATAACTTAAATTTCCTAATCCAAATTTACTTAAAAAACGTTTATATGTAGACTCATTTGCTTCTTTTGCAACTTCCGCATCTAAACCTAATCCTAGATTGTTCGCAAATCTTCCCTCCCTATCATCCTTCTTATATGTACCAAACCAGTAATGAAGGGAAGTGCCGTGATCGACGATTTTTGCAAATAGCTCCTCTGGCTTACCTTTAATATGACAACCTCGAGCAAAATCATTTCCAGAACCACCCGGAATAAAACCAATCGGGATGTCAAAGTGTTCCATTCCATTCGCAATATCGTTCATCGTCCCATCACCACCGATAACGATAATTGCTCTAGGTGATTGGTCCATTTCTGATATTTCGCTTACAATTTTTCGAGCATGGCCCTTATATTTAGTAAAATATACATCACTTGAAATTCGTTTAAATGTATCTGTTTGGGTAAGTCGTTCATAAATTTTTTTCGAACGTCCATTTCCTGCAATTGGATTAACAATAAATATGTACATCTTTACTCTCCTACGGGAAAAATATCATCATCTCGCTCCCACTCAGGTCGTTTGACTGAAGTGGACATACAATGTTGAATTAATGCTTCTGCCGCATTTAATTGTTCTCGTTTTAATGGGGATGTCATCCGGCGTTTCTTTTCAAACCATTCGTTATACCTTTCACGACCTATAATGTTTGTATGAAAAGGTTCAACATGATAAAGGATTGGGTTTTTTCTTGAAATAATTGTACGTTCAACAGAAAAATTGATATCCTGTTTATTTAAAATACTTTTAACAATCGATTCTGTGCGTTTCAAAGTAATTAGGGGACTTATAATTTGTTCAGATTGACCATCTTGTTCTAATGTCCACCGGCGATCATCACCAACGAGGATAGATATATTTTCATCATACTCCATAAGCGTAATAATCTCTATATGTGTTGGGCTAATCATAAGGATTTCCCCATCAATCGGTGTATTTCTAATATCAAAAACTGGATAATACATCAGTAAATATATATCAGGAAATCGATGTAAAAAATACTTTAACGTTTCATCATGCTCAACACTTTCGTCAAGCACTGATATTTCCGATAATGTTGATGTCGCCCACTTAATTTGAAAAGGATATAACTCATTTAAAAAATATTGCCTTAGTTGTAACTCTGTTTCAATGTATGGCGTATGTTCATCTCGGGGGAGTGGAGCCATTTGTGAACCAGTAAAAAAGTTTTTGATTTTCATAAAGTTCGAAGGCTTTTCCTCTAGCTCCTTTGTCTCAAAAGGAACATTTAAATACCCATTCACCCAATCATTGTATAAACTTTTCCAGTTTTCATTTTTCAATCGAATATACTGACTCGGATAACGGTACATATTCCATTCATAACGTGAGACATGATCATATAACTTAATTAATTGTGCCAAGTCACTCACCCCTTACTCATTACTTTTCAATGATAAACAAGCCTCTAGTTCTTTTTCCGTTAGTTCCCTAATCTCTCCCTCTTCAAGAGCCTCATCTAACATTAGCGGTCCCATTTTTATCCGCTGTAAAAAGATAACTTCCTTTCCAACAGATTGAAACATCCGTTTAACCTGATGGAATTTCCCCTCCGTTATCGTTACATATACTTTAGATATCGACCCGGAATGTAAAATTTGTAATTTCGCCGGCTTTGTTTCATAACCATCATCTAACGTAACACCGTCCGCAAATTGCCTACGATCATCTTCCGTGACCTTCCCTTCCACTTCAACATAATATACTTTTTCTACATTCTTTTTCGGTGACGTTAATTCATGGGCTAATTTCCCATCATTTGTCAAAAGGAGCAAACCCACCGAATCCACATCCAACCGACCAACTGGAAAAGGCTCAAAATGCACATACTCAAAAGGTAGAAGATCAACAACTGTTGTATGTCTACCATCTTGGGTTGCTGAAATGACGCCTTGTGGCTTATTAAGCATTAAATAAACATATTTTTGATATTTTACCTGCTCACCAAAAACGGTAACAATATCTTCATAAGGATCTATTTTTTGGCCATGGCGAGTTTTTGTTTTTCCATTGACAGTCACATGTCCGTTTCGAATGAGTTGACGAACATCCTTCCTGCTGCCAACTCCCATATTCGCTAACATTCGATCGAGTCTCATCTTTTGCCTCCTAAATCTTTGGAATGAATCGTTCTAACTTTTTCACTCGGTCTCCAAAGGTTCTTTCTAAAAGTGATGATTGATAAGCAAGCCATAAGTAAACGAACCCACCAATACCAACACCACTAATTAATACAATAATTGCATGAAAACGATTTTCTAAATAATTTAAAAATGTACCTAAAAAAAGCTTAGTCAGCCAAACAGATATAGCCATTATAGCCGTAAAGATACTAATAAGCATGACACGTTTGGCAATTTTTCGATAAGAAAAATCGATGGAATGTTTCACTTTCCATAAATTAAGCATAACCGCCGTACCAACACCTAAAGCCGTTCCAAATACAGCTCCCTTCGCCTCAAAAAAGTGAATAAACGTTATGTTAAACATGGCCTTTAAAAATAAACCGACACCTAAACTAACAAGGGCGAAATTTTGTTCATTAATTCCTTGTAACATTGATGTAGAAACGACAAATAACGCAAAAAATAAAGCAGTCGGTGCATACCAAGCTAAAAGCGGCCCAGTAATTTCAATATGATTTAAATTAAATAAGGAGCCATATGCTACATCTGAAAGCATTAAAAGACCAATCGACGCAGGTATAACTAAGACAAAAATAATTTGCAATGCTTGATTAATTTGACGAAATAGCTCCTGAAAATTATTTTGTGTATATGAACGAGTTAAAGACGGAAGTAAAGAAAGCGACATACCTGTAGCTATCGTAACCGGAACAATAACTAACTTATGGCCTAACACATTTATAACAGAATAAGTAATTTCCCAAATTTCTTCTAGTCCTACAGCCGTCATGGCGCGTTGAAATGTAAATTGATCAACTAATTGATATAAAGAAGTTGCTAAACCGACTAAAACAAAGGGACCGGAATAACTGAGTAACTCAGAAAACAAAGACTTTAATGGAATATCTTCTTTTATCTTTTGATGTTCAATATGATTATAAATATGATGTTTTCTTCGTTGCCAATAGACAAGCAAGACGCCCCAAGAAGCAAGCCCACCAACAAACGCCGCAAACGTCGCAAAGCCAACAGCTGTCGCAATTGTTCCTTGGTAAACATATATAACTAAAAAAGTAGAAATTAGTAAAAAAGCGATCCGAGCAATTTGTTCAATTAACATAGATACTGCTGTTGGTCCCATCGATTGATACCCTTGAAAAAATCCTCGCACAATACTCATGGCCGGAATGATAAGCAAGGCAAAACTAACCATTTTCATAACTTGTGTAACATCTGCTGCAGTAATACCATCTACTTTATCACTCGTAATCATTACACTTGCTAAAAAGTCAGCACTAAAATACATAACTAAAAAGGCAACAATACCCGTCATAATCATTAAAAGAATACCTGAACGAAAGACACGTATTCCTGTATAATAATCATCTAAGGCATTATACCTTGATACCATTTTTGAAACCGCTAAAGGAATACCTATCGTAGAAATACTTAACAATATATTATAAGGAACATAGGCATATCCATACAATGTTGTACCTACTTCCCCAACTAACTCGTTAAAAGGAATAACATAAATCATTCCAAGAAATTTTGTTAAAAAGGTGGCCGTTGTTACTAACATCGTCCCCCTGAGCATTTTCGACATGATTTCACCCGCAATATATAGTGTGATTTTAGTTTACCATATTTTTTCTTCATAAAATCACTTAATTTTTGAATAAAGAATTTACTTTTGGCTAATGTAAGAATGTCTGACAATCATTTGAAAGGTTGGTGGGAAATTTTGAATAATAAAAACATGTGGATACCGCTCGTCGCTTCTATTGGTGTCGGAGCCGCCACATATTATGCCGTATCAAAAAATAACCAAAGCATTCGATCGGCAGTACAACAAGTTTTACCAATTGTTTCCCAAGTAACAAACGGTTCGACACAAAATAGTCAATCGTAAATACTTTCAATGAATAACCAGACTAAAAAAGAAGCATACCTTTACAGGTGTGCTTCTCTTATTATATCTTATAAAAATTAGAAAGAAAAACATTCCTCATAAAATAAAGGTTCATTCAGACCTACGATTATGGTTGTAAAACTAAATCTGTAAATCTTAAGGAAAAATTTATACTCCCGATAAAAGATTTACTTTGGAAAAATTGCAAAATCTTGACTGAAAATACCTATTTAGTTTAACAAAAAAGGCTAGTGCGGTTGTTATCCGTACTAGCCTTCTTATATGCCTGGCGGCGTCCTACTCTCGCGGAGAAAACTTCTCAACTACCATCAGCGCTGAGGAGCTTAACTTCTGTGTTCGGTATGGGAACAGGTGTGACCTCCTCGCTATCGCTACCAGACATGTAA
>Ga0209487_1003239_pt1 | contig 12850 bp, 14 predicted proteins | sample Poulit2012_FD_187524 | JGI IMG/M metagenome (GOLD analysis project Ga0209487, IMG submission 187524) | Agricultural soil microbial communities from Georgia to study Nitrogen management - Poultry litter 2012 (SPAdes) (version 2) | ecosystem: Environmental > Terrestrial > Soil > Agricultural land... | reverse complement strand
CCTGAGAGTTATCAACAGTACATAACAAAATAGGGGGGAATATGCAGACTACAACAGTGACTGAATTCAAACCGACCACGCTACGCATCGGCGTTCTGACCGCCGCTGGAGCAGTGAGTATTTTGGCACTGGGATTCGCCCCCGTTCCCGATGTGTTCTACTGGCTCGGCGCCAGTCTTCTGGCGATCATTCTGACCATTGCCACCGGCCCAAAGGGCAGTAACTCCGAGTTATCGCTTCCGATCGCTTCACTGTTGCTCGTGCCCGCTCTAGGCACCCTCCTGACACGAGGGACGTCACTGATCTGGGCCGTTGCTCCGGTGCTGGCGTTTGTCGTCGGTGCGGTCACCTGGATGGTGGCAACCAATCGCTACGCCGCGCTGGAATCCAGCGAGCGCGACACAGCAGAGACCACGGAACACCTCACCGTCACCGTCTCAGATGCGAAACTCGAGCCGCAAGGGAACGAACGCGAAATCGCGGCCACCAACGACGATACGTCGGCAGCCGCAGCATAGGGAACCGTTAGTTCTCTTTCTTCCATTTGGCCGGACGGTGCTCGGCTTCAATAATCCGCACCGTCCCGGTCTGACCACGCATCACAATCGACTGGGTTTCAATCCGGTTAGAGAAATACCGGGTGCCCCGCAGCAAATCACCATCGGTGATACCGGTCGCCGCAAAGTAGCAGTTCTCCGTGGAGACCAAATCATCGGTGGTCAAGATCGCATCGAGATCATGACCGGCATCCAGGGCATTCTGGCGTTCCTGTTCATCAACCGGTGCCAGGCGTCCCTGGATCATCCCGCCGGTGGCTTTAATCGCACACGCGGTAATGATGCCCTCGGGTGTACCACCGGTGCCCAATAAAATGTCGACGTCAGTATTGTGCCGGGCGGCTGCGATGCCACCGGCTACGTCGCCGTCCATAATGAATTTCACACGAGCCCCGGCTTCCCGGATTTCGCGGACCAGACCCTCATGGCGTGGCCGTTCCAGCACGCACACATTCAGCTGGGAGACTTTTTTATCCAGCGCTTTGGATAGCAGCATGAGGTTTTGTTTCACCGGGAGGCGCAAGTCCACCATGTCGGCGGCTTCGGGACCGACGACCATCTTGTCCATATAGAACACGCTCGAAGCGTCATACATCGAACCGCGCTCAGCCACCGCCATCACAGACAGCGCATTGTTGTAGCCCTTCGCAGTCAGCGTGGTGCCGTCAATGGGGTCAACCGCAACATCGACCTTGGGACCCAGCCCATCGCCGACGTGCTCACCGTTGAACAGCATGGGGGCTTCATCTTTTTCACCTTCACCGATCACCACGGTGCCGTCCATATGGACGGTGTGTAAGAAGCCACGCATCGCATCAACTGCGGCGCCGTCGGCAATATTTTTTTCACCAAAGCCCACCCATTCGGATGCGGCGATGGCCGCAGCTTCAGTCACCCGAACCAGTTCCATGGCCAGGTTGCGATCTTGCGCACCGGCCCCTTTGAATTCTTGCGCCGAAGCTTTATTCGTCATGGTGCTACTCCCGAAAAACTGACGTGCGGAGGAAAAATTTCGTTCCCAGTCTAACCTGAATGTGTCCGCCAACCCGTTTGGTGGCACAATAGGGTAGTAGAGAAAAATTCTTGTGTTGTTGGAAAAGGGCAGAAACATCGCTACCAAACACGATCAGGCTGAGTCCACCCAGCCGGAGCACGACAACGCCATTCCGAAACCCAAGCTGACCAAGTCGCAGGGTGAGCGGATGAGCCAGACCGCCAAAGCCATGGCCTATTCGGTCTTGGCAACATTGGCGATTGTGGTTGCCTGGCTCGCCTTAGCTCCGCAGCCCAATAACGAGTTTGATCCGGGCGTGGATGTGGCCGCAGCAGAGGCCGAAGTCGCCAACGTCGCCGCATTCGAGCCAGCGACTATTAATGCGCCAGATTCATGGCGAGCAAATTACGCCCGCTGGCACTCGGGTGCCATGGACGATATCCCGTCATGGAATGTCGGTTATCTCACCGACGAAGAAGAGTTCTTTGGTATCGCCCAGACCGCTAACGCCACGGGCGCTTGGATCGATGAGACGATCAATCCGGTAGGCGAATCAACTCAGACAACGGTAGCCAACCACGAAGTAACTCGCTGGGTTGGTAAAGACGAGCACATCTATTACGTGGCAGAGTTTGACCAGCCTGCCGGCGATACTGCTGAGGGTGCCGAAAATATGGTTGAGCCGTCTGACACGATGACCCTGGTGATTTCGGGTTCCATGGACGAAGAGACCTTGCGCCAGCTCACTGCGGAAGTATTGAATCAATACCGCTAACCACACCAACCTCTGCGCCTTCGGGTGCTGATACGAAGGAGCCCAGATGTCCTCATCCCTGACGCCGCAACAAGCCTGGGGTTTGCTCAAAGCCGGAAATCAGCGTTTCGTCGACGGCACGGTAGACCACCCACACCAAGATGCGGGATGGCGTGCTGCGCTTGCTGAGTCGCAAAGCCCGCACGCGGTGATCTTTGGGTGCTCCGACTCCAGGCTCGCCGCCGAAATTATTTTCGACGTGGGGCTCGGGGATGTTTTTGTTATTCGCACGGCCGGCCAGGTCATCGATGATGCTGTCCTGGGTTCGCTGCAGTTTGCGATTGAAGAAATCGATGTGCCCCTCATTATTGTCTTGGGGCACGACAACTGTGGCGCGGTCACCGCCGCGGTCGAGGCGATGCAAACCGCAACAATGCCAAAGAGCTTCATGCGCTCTTTGGTCGAGCGGATTATGCCGTCTGTGATGGCGGCACGTTCCAAGGATGTCACCGACGTCAATGGGACCGTCAAGGAACACACCGATCAGACGGTCCATCGCGTCGTGGACACCTCGTATGCCGTTGCCAAGGCGGTCAAAGAAGGCCGCACCGCGGTGATGGCCGTAACATATTCGCTGTCCGATGGTTCGGTCCAGACCGGGGATATTTTAGGTCCGGTAGAACCCTAAGCGACAGGCTCACAGAAAGCCGAAACACACAGAAACCGGGGTACTGCCCCACTAGGATGAGGATTATGACAACGAAGTCTGATGATCAACAATTCCGTATCGAACACGACACCATGGGAGAGGTGCGGGTACCGGTCGATGCCCTGTACTCTGCACAGACCCAACGTGCCGTAGAAAACTTCCCGATCTCCGGGCAGGGTCTCGAACCCAACCACATCCACGCGTTGGGGATGGTGAAAAAAGCCTGCGCTGTAGCGAATAATGAACTCGACGTCATCACCGACGAACAGGCCGAAGCTATCAAAGCTGCCGCCGATGAAATCATCGCGGGCAAGCACGATGACCAGTTCCCCATCGATGTGTTCCAAACCGGTTCCGGTACCTCATCCAATATGAACGCCAATGAGGTCATCGCCAACCTGGCCAACCAGTCGCTGAAAGCTGCCGGCTCAGATGCCACCGTCCACCCCAATGACCACGTCAACGCCTCGCAATCCTCCAACGACGTCTTCCCGACCTCGGTGCACCTTGCCGTCACGAACGCACTCATCAACGATCTGAAACCAGCACTGGCCTACCTGGCTGAATCCCTGGAACGCAAAGCCGAAGAGTTTGACAGCGTCGTCAAAGCCGGCCGCACCCACCTCATGGACGCCACCCCGGTCACCATGGGTCAGGAATTTGGTGGCTATGCTGCCCAGGTTCGTTACGGAATTGAACGCATTGACTCCGCTCTGCCCCGCGTCGCCGAAGTGCCGCTGGGTGGTACCGCAGTTGGGACCGGTATCAACACCCCGAAAGGTTTCTCCCAGCGCGTCATCGAGGTGTTGGCTGAAGAATCTGGGTTGCCAATCACTGAGGCCCGCAACCACTTCGAAGCTCAGGCCAACCGTGACGGTCTGATCGAAGCTTCCGGCCAGTTGCGCAATATCGCCTACTCCCTGCTGAAAATTAACAATGACCTGCGGTGGATGGGCTCGGGGCCAAACACCGGTCTGGGCGAACTGTATATTCCGGATCTGCAACCCGGCTCCTCGATTATGCCCGGGAAGGTTAACCCGGTCATTGTCGAAGCCGTCTCCATGGTATGTGCACAGGTTATAGGTAACGACACTACGATTTCATTGTCCTCGACCAACGGGGCCTTCGAGCTCAACGTGGGTATCCCGGTCATGGCCTCCAACCTGCTGGAGTCCATTCGCTTGCTGACCAACTCCTGTCGTGTCATGGCCGATAAGATGATCGATGGACTCAAAGCCAATGAGGAGCGCGCCGCTTTCCTTGCCGGTGCATCCCCATCGATTGTGACTCCGTTGAATAAGATCATCGGTTACGAAGCTGCCGCCGAGATCGCCAAGTATGCGGTCGCCCATAAAGTGACGGTTCGCGAAGCCACGATTGCCCTTGGCTATGTCGAACGCGGCGAGATCACCGAAGCACAGCTGGATGAGGCCCTGGACCCATTGTCCATGACCCGCCCAAGCTAGGCTGAATACTTCTGCTGTGATCCCCGCCGTGGCGCGGGGATCACGCGTTAAAGGAAGCTACAGTCGAGCTCAGCTGGGTGGGTCCCAGTGATGGAATCGCTGACTCGCCGAACCGATCAACGCTGCCGGGGCAACACGCATACTCAAGTTACGCACTCGCGAAGCAAGCGGGCCCGAAGCTTGCGCTACGCGAGCCATCAGCCGGGATTGACGCCAGAGTGTCGTGGTGCGTCGATACCGCAACTTCGTATATCGTGCCAGCACGTCTTCGATGTCCTGGCCGCCAAGCTGTCTGAACAATAAGGTAAGTGTCACCGCATCCTCGATGCCTTGTCCGGCGCCCTGGCCGAGGTTTGGCAGCATCGCATGCGCAGCATCACCTAACAAGACGGTCCTGCCCCGCGCAAAGGTGGTGAGCGGTTGACGCAGATCGTAAATATCATGCCGAATAACCGCCGAGGGTGGGGTGGCTGCAATGCACTCTGGAATGGGCTCATGCCATCGGGCGAAGGTCTGGCGGACGGCTTCGTGTTCGTCAGCAAACGTCGTGCCTGCGGCGAGATTGCGTGTACCGAACCAATAGAGTTTGTCATCCGGTAGCGGCACGATCCCAAAGATCCGACCGCGCCCCCAGGTTTCGGCTGCCGAACCGGCAATATCCACGGGCCGTTGCGTCACACCACGCCACGCGGTGTAGCCGGCATAGCGAATCCCAGGATCGAGTCCCAAGCGCTGTCTGTTGCCACTGTGTAAACCGTCGGCGGCAAGGACAACGTCGAAGGTCTCTGTCGAGTCGCCGATGTGTACCCGGGGCGATCCGTCGGCAGCCACCAGCGCCCGGGCCCCGGTATGGACAGTACCGGGCGATAGCAAGTCAAGCAGGGTGTTGTGAAGCGTCACCCGGTGCACGGCGTGTAACTCTCCAACGGTTTGGTGGGGCATCGTTGTCAACCAAGTCCCGTCGGGTGTGCGCTGTCCGGTCCGGAGCGTGGGCAACGTGTTATCCGAAATCTCGCGTACGGTATCTCCCAGTCCAACCGTATCTAGCGCGGCGAAGGCGTTGCCGAACAAGGACAAGCCGGCACCATCGGCATTGGGATCTTTGCGTTGTTCATATACGGTGACGTCGTGATCGTCGCGTTGTAAGCTGCACGCCGCTACTAGCCCGGCTATCCCCGCACCGATGATTGCAATCCGCACTACCCTGGCTCCTCTCACGAATTCTGAATTGCTTTGCAGTGTACTGGTGTGAAAACTCGGTGGAAGCAAAGATAACCTGCGAGTCAGCGTGCTTTCTCAAAAGCATGAACAAATGCTTGTTCTGTGTTTTCTTTGTCGCAGTGGTCAGCGATGTTGCTTCATAGTTGTCACAGCGTGCGGGAGGCACTTCACATGATGAGGACTCCGAGACAAGCCGCGAGCATCGCAGGTCCAAATGCAATCTTGGTGGAGCGTTTGCCACCGCGGAATAGCACGAGATACACCGCCTGGAGGCCGCCAAAGACGAAGGCGAGCACCACCCCGGCAATCAGGGCTTCAAGACCAATGAAGCCGGTGTAGAGACCCAAGCCGGCCGCCAGTTTCACATCGCCCATGCCGAGGCCGGCACGAGTCACCAGGTGTAAGACGAACATGACGGAAAGATACCCCATTGATCCAATCAGGGTCGTCACCACGCGATTCGTCAACACAGACTCATCGGGAGCAGCCAGGGTCGTTGCTATTAAAAGAAGACCACCGCCGACGAATAGCAGACCCGTCCAGGCGTTCGGAAGCCGGTGTTCCCGTACATCTACTATCCACAGCACGATGCCGCAGAAGACAAACCATGCAAGGGCGGCAGTAAGGAAGACCACCGAAGCCAAGGGCAGCGTCCCGGCCGCAAGATCCTGAGCAATGAGATGAATCACGTGTGTCACCTTAGCCAACCCAAGTACTACCGGGTAGAGGCTGACACCTGGCTGTGGAAAACTCTGTCGCTATGCACCGAAGCGGCGGTTACGCGATGCATAGTCACGTAGCGCCCGGATGAAGTCTACTCGGCGGAATGCCGGCCAGAGCGCCTCACAAAAATAAAACTCTGAGTAAGCGGATTGCCACATGAGAAATCCCGAGAGACGTTGTTCGCCCGAGGTGCGAATCACCAGATCTGGATCCGGTTGGCCCCGAGTGTAGAGGCGATCAGAAATTGCTGCCACATCCAGGGTGTCAATGGCTTGATCAAGGGTATAGCCGGCTTCCGAAGCATCAATGAGAAACGCCCTGGCGGCGTCTACAATTTCTTCTCGGCCGCCGTAGCCGATTGCAACGTTGACGTGGACGCCGACGTGATCTTTCGTAGCTTCAGCAGTTTCGGTGAGCAATGAGGCAAGATCGGGCGGCAAGATGCTGTAATCTCCGACCGGATGGACTTTCAGTTGTGTTCCGTCCGCGAGGCCGTTGCCAAGTTTTCGGAGCGTATTGGCGATAATCCGGATGAGCGGTTCGAGTTCCGCTTTATCGCGGTTGAGGTTTTCGGTCGACAGCATGTAGAGCGTCACGACCGGGATGTTGAACTCCGCGACCCAGTGGAGGAATTCGTGGATTTTTTCTGCACCGACTTGGTGACCGTAGGCGGTTGAGGCCCCGGTTTGTTTGGCCCATCGGCGGTTGCCGTCCAGCACCACGCCGATGTGGCCGGGGAGCTGTTCGGGAATCAGAGTGCTTGCGAGTCGTCGTTCGTAGAACCGGTAGACGAAGTCGGGCACCCGCAGCGCGCCCAGAGGTGAGGTGGCCATGCGCTAGCCGATCCTAGTCATCGCGACCGGAGTCGGGTTCTTGAGCCTCCAGGGTGGGCATATCGAGATAACCGGGATACTTTTTGCGAAGTATTTCGGTCTGGCTTTGCTCAAGTTCATCCACTTCTGGCCGCTGCCGTTCTTCGGGGCTCAGCTGGGGCTGGTTACGTTCAACGAGCATGTCTTCGGCGGTGGTTGAGCGAAGTTTGACGCGCCGGATCTGGCGGATCATGATCCGGAAGAGGACGATGGCGACGAGGACAAAGGCAAAGGTTGCCAGGAAACCAACGATGCCGGGAGTGACGTCTTCTTCGCGCAAACCTTCGCGCAGGGTCGGGTCTTCAACGCCGACGATGACAACGTTGGAAAAAATCGTATAGAGGAGCATGATGGGATTATTCTACCGTTGTGTCTCGGAGCCCTGCGAATAAATCTCTCTCGGGCAAGGTGGTTGGAACTTTTGAGTCAATCAGGACGTAGTCTTCCCAGGGCCAGTGCTTTCGGATAATCTCATTTGGCGTAAAGAAAAACATCCCGTGTGAGTCGACCTGCGATCGATGCGCCCGTAAAGCGGCATCCCGATACTCTAAATACGCCGCCGCATGGACCTGGGTGGTGACCTCGTGATGAGTCAAACGCCACGCATCGGGATCATCTTCACCGGCAGCTACCCTGTCGTACCACTCAATTCGCTTGGCATATGGCGACTCGTAGCCGTTATCCAACAGTGCCTTATGCACTGCCTTGAACTTATCAGGGTTGAAGGCGCGGTCGTAGTAGAGCTTGGAGATTTCCCAGGGCTCCCCTGTGCCAGGGTAAGCGTCCGGGTCGCCGGATTTCTCGTAGGCCTCCATTGAGATGGCGTGCGTGCGCAAGTGATCAGGGTGCGGGTAGCCACCGATTTCGTCATAGGTCACCAGCACATGTGGTTTGAATTCACGAATCAATCGCACCAGCGGAGCAGCTGCATCTTCGAGTGGCAGATCCGCGAAACATCCCGGTTCAAGGTTCGCCATGGGGTCGTCTCCTTCTGGGTAGCCAGAATCGCGGAAGCCCAACCAGCGGTGTTCAATCTCCAAGATCCTGGCCGATTCAGCCATTTCCTGGAACCGCACCGCCGTGATGTCGCGGTCCACACGCACTGATTCGCCATAGTGCGGGTTAATGATGTCGCCTTGGGAACCGTCAGTAGCAGTTGCCACCATGACCCGAGCCCCGGCGTGGACGTATGCGGCCATCATTGCTGCCCCCTTGGAGGCTTCATCGTCCGGGTGGGCGTGCACCGCTAACAACCGTAAACCGGTTGAATCAGGCAACTCTGTATCAGCGTCAGGTGACAGCTGGGGATTCGACGACATGACAAGGACTCCTTGGCTACTGACTTGTGCCGCTGACGGCGGACACAATTCGGACCGCGATGTCGGCTGTATTAGGCTAAAGCCCGATATGGTTTCGAATGCGAATCAGGCGACGGCCTCTGCCGACAATAGTGTAGCGACACGGTATGGTGGCGCCAAACAGTCTCGTCTTTCTCCAAAAACGAGACGTATTATTGCCATTATTGCGCTCATCGGCGCCGTCGCCATGACCTTTTGGTTCGCTTTTTCTTCTAGCTCAAGTATGCTCGCGTATAAAACCGTGGGCTATGACATCCATAACGAGTCTGAAGCCTGGGTGGAGTTCGAAGTCACCAAAGAACCGGAAGCTACCGTGGGATGTGCGGTGCGAGTCCGCACGGATACCGCCGCGGTTGCCGGCTATAAGACAGTGTTCATAGGGCCTGATGAGGACCCGAACGCAGCTGGTAAAGACCTCACGAAGTACTACGAGACAGATCTGCGCACCGATCAATTGGGCTCCTCCGGTGAGGTTGAAACCTGCTGGTACGTCGAGGAAGAAGAAGCCCCGAATATTTCGAACCTTCGCGATTATTAATCTCAGCAGCTTGGTTTAGCGCGCAGCGGGACTTGTCGTCTCGAGCCGGCTCGATGCTATGATAAAGTCCGGTATATTCCAGAACTGTCGCCCCGTCGCACATATATGGTGCCGCGGGGCTTTTAGTTTGATGAATGAGAAAGTAAGGAGGCCGGCATGGCCAACACGAATGGCACCCCCTGGTTGACCCAAGCAGCATATGACCGGTTGAAAGACGAACTCGACTACCTTTCCGGCCCATATCGCCAAGAGATCGTGGACCGTATTGAAGCGGCACGTGAAGAGGGTGACCTCAAAGAAAACGCAGGCTACCACGCTGCACGTGAAGAGCAGGCCAAGAACGAAGGACGCATCCAGGAGCTCAAAGCGCTTCTCGAAAACGCAGAAGTGGGCGAAGAAGCCGAAGATGATGGCATCGTGAAACCTGGCATGCTTGTCGAATGCAAACTGGCCGGCAACGACATGAAATTCGTACTCGGCTCCCGCGAAATCGCCGAAGGAGCGGATATCGAAGTGTACTCGATGGCCTCGCCACTAGGCTCCGCCATCGAAGGTCGCAAAGCCGGCGAAACGGTGAGCTATCAGGCTCCCAATGGTAAAGATATCGAGGTCGAATTGCTCTCCGTGGTGCCCTATAACGCCTAGGACCGATGCGCTCCAACGACGGCGCGCTGAGAGCGTTTGACTTGAAAAGGTGGCCTCTCTTCTAATGTGAGGCCACCTTTCCCCGTTAAAACTCTGGTTTTGGTGTTAGCCTGGTGGTGTGTTGAACATCGAAAAATTTCTGCTGCTAACCGTCCCGCACCGTTCACGGATAACCGAGGTTGACTCGCTCTTTGTCGCCGCCCGGACGGCACTGACGCTGATCGAGTTTGAACGCACCTCGACCGTTTCTTTTGCGCCCGCCGATGCGACCAAGTCCTGGGATTTATCCAATCCGCTCATCCGGGTTGATAAACACCATACCCCCGCCGCCGTCGGGCTCAATGATGTCTTCAAGAACATCGATAAATTCCACAATAAACGCGTTTCTGCTGCCCTTGGCAACAAGAAACTTGATCCGCTCAAGGGTCTCTTGGAAGAATTCGCGCGTCAGGGTATTTTGACGGGGAGTTCTAAAGACTACCGGTTGGTGGCAACCGATGCTTTGGCTACTCTCCAAGATGACCTTGGCTTAGCCCTGCGTGGCCAGCGCAGTGTAGAACAACAAGACCGCATTTTGTTGGAAGTCATCGAGGCCATTAACGCAAGCAAGCTGCTCTTGGGTTCTCAGCAACCAGATTGGTCGATGAGTCAATTCAGCGAGCATGTTCACCGGAATCCTTCAGGCCATCCGGTGGTCGAGCAGCTGGTGAGGTCCACTTCGTCGATGACGGGGCTGATGGAAAAATCCAAGATGGCGACGCTGTCTGCACCATCGCCAGTTTAGTGCTGCACCATCGCTTCGTATCCGGCTTCGCGCAGGCTCTCTAGGACCTGTTCGGAATGGTCTCGGCCGCGGGTTTCCATGTCGATGGTGATGTGGACGCCGCCCATTGTCAGGCCTGCTCCAACACGTGAGTGATCCACGCGGGTCACATTCGCGTCGTTTTCTGCAATGATGCGGGAGATGGTCTGCAGCTCACCGGGCCGATCCCGCAGCGCGATCTTGACGGTGAGGAAACGCCCTGCCGAGGCGAGACCAACCTGGATGACTTTCAACATCAGCATCGGGTCGATGTTTCCGCCGGATAGCACTGCGACGGTGGATTCCGATTCGATACCAACTTCCTGCAGTTTGCCGGTCATCAACGCGGCGACCGGTGCCGCACCAGCAGGCTCCACGACCATCTTTGATCGTTCGAGTAAGAAGACGATGGCTGCTGCGATCTCGTCATCGGTGACGGTGACGACCTCATCGCAGAGTTCATTGATGACGGCAAAAGGCACATCCCCGGGCCGTCCGACCGCAATCCCATCGGCGATGGTCGCGACATTATCCAGCGAGACCGGTTTGCCCGCTACCAACGATGGTGGATAGGCGGCGGCTTTTTCAGCTTGCACCCCGACCACGTTGATGTGTCGGCCCTGTCGGCGAGCGTGTTCCTTCAACGCGATGGCAGTACCGGCCAGGAGCCCTCCCCCACCGATGCTCAACACCACGGTATCTACATCGGGTTGTTGTTCAAGGATTTCCAACCCAACGGTTCCTTGACCTGCGACAATCTTGGGGTGGTCAAACGGGTGGATAAACGTCGCGCCGGTTTCTTCGGCGTACCGGGCGGCTAAATCCAGGGATTCATCCACGTTATTACCAGCCAGCACGACCGTCGCACCGTGATCTCGGGTGGCTTGTACTTTCGGTAGGGCTGCACCGAGCGGCATGTAGATGCGCGCTTCGATGCCAAGCTTCGATGCAGCTAATGCCACCCCCTGGGCGTGGTTGCCAGCGGATGCCGCCACGACGCCTTTGGCGCGTTGTTCCTCAGTCAGGGAAGCCATGTGAACGTATGCCCCACGGACCTTGAAAGAACCGGCCCGCTGGAGGTTTTCACATTTCAGGTGCACCGTGGAACCGGTAATTCGTCCCAGCGCACGCGAGTGATCCATCGAGGTCTCAGAAATGACACTCTTGAGGGTCTCGCGGGCTGTTTCGATATCTTCGTATCGGACGACTGGGGAACCGGTTTCGATGGTTTGCAACGGTGTACTCCTGCACAATGTGGATGGTGGATGGTCTCTAAGCTGGCTGTTCTGGTACTGAGTCGGGGTCGAGGTCGGGCGGGTAGTGCGCTGGCTCAGGGTCAGGGTCATCTAACCAGGGTTTTCGTGACAAGTACTTGACGAAGTCATTGATGAACGCCATCACCGGCACGGCAAAGACCGCACCAACCAGCCCCAAGGTTGCCACCCCTGCTGATACGGCGAGAAAGACCGCTAACGGGTGGAGATTGACGGCCGCGCCCATCACGAAGGGTTGCAAGACGTTAGATTCGAGCTGTTGCACCAGCAGCACCACGCCGAGCATGAGCAATGCGTTGACCCAGCCATTAGCTACCAGGGCAAGGAGGACGGCAACCGCTCCGGTCAACACCGCCCCGACAATGGGGACGAACGAGCCGAGGAAGACCAGGACGCCCAGGGGCATGGCTAATGGCACCCCGAGGATCCAAGCGCCCACACCGATGCCGACCGCATCAACGAAGGCCACAAAGATCTGGACTCGCACGTATGAGCCGAGTGCGCCCCAGCCGGCGTAGCCTGCCCCGTCGATGGCTCGACGGTGTTTTTTCGGCACGAAGTTCAGTAAGAAGTTCCAAATCTTCGGTCCGTCTTTAAGGAAGAAGATCAGCGCAAACAGCGCTAATACGATCCCGGCACCAATATTGGTCGCGGTGGAACCAAAACCCAGAGCTCCTGAAAGGATTGCTCCGGAATTCGCCTGAAGGGCTGACACGGCATCGTCTAGGAGCGCTTGGTAATCCAGCTGTTCAAATGACAGTCCCCACGATTCCACCAGCGCAATGAAGTCGCGGATACCTCTCGAAACGGAAGCCTGCATCGTGGCGAACCCCACGGCGAGCTGCTGGCCGGCCAATGTGAGAAGTGCTGCGACGACCAGCACGAGGATGACGGTCAGCGTCAACGAAGACAACACCGGTGGAAATTTGAGCTTCAG
>Ga0209487_1003238_pt1 | contig 12854 bp, 8 predicted proteins | sample Poulit2012_FD_187524 | JGI IMG/M metagenome (GOLD analysis project Ga0209487, IMG submission 187524) | Agricultural soil microbial communities from Georgia to study Nitrogen management - Poultry litter 2012 (SPAdes) (version 2) | ecosystem: Environmental > Terrestrial > Soil > Agricultural land... | reverse complement strand
GTTTTCATGACGCAGATGGATAAGGACCTTTAAAGCACTTGCGGTTTGCGCCGCTATGGCAAAACGGTCCATGCCGGCCAGGGCCCCAAGTGCGGCGATGCGGGCTGGAACATCCGCCGGAGTGTTGGCGTGCAGTGTTGTGCCCCCGCCCTCATGCCCGGTGTTGAACGCGGTCAGTAGCTCGCGAATCTCAGCGCCGCGCGATTCTCCTAAAACAATGCGATCTGGCCGCATGCGCAGGGCATGACGGACCAGCGTGCTCAGGGTAATTTCGCCCACTCCCTCAACGTTGGCGACGCGAGTTTGCAGATGTACGACGTGCCGATGGTCGGGACTGAGCTCCTGCGCTTCTTCAATAATTACCAGGCGCTCTCGCGGATCGACCGCGGCAAGCAGGGCGCCTAAAAGTGTGGTTTTGCCGGTCCCGGTCGCGCCACAAATAATAAAAGAACTCCGGCTTTCTAGCATTTGCCGCAAGACCTGAGCCATATTTGGGCTAACGGTTCGCTGCTCGACTAGGTCATCGAGAGTCAGCGGCCGCGGCGTAGGAATTCGCAAGCTCAAAGTCGTACCCTGAGGCGCCAATGGTGGCAAAATTGCATGTAACCGCACGCCGTCTCGCAAGCGCGCATCGACCGCGGGCTCCGCATCATCCAAGCGTCGACCTGCCGATGCTGCCAGGCGCACAGCCAATGCGCGCACCTGGGATTCACTTCCTAGATCCAGCCCAGTGTGTTCCAGGCCCTTGCCTCGGTCGATCCAAACATCGCGCGGGCCGTTAACAAGCACGTCAGTTATCCCCGGAACCTCCAGTAATTGTTGCAGTGGTCCGGCCCCGTAAAGATCGGCGCGCACGCTTCTTGTGAGGCTGTGCAGTTCATGAACGCCCACGGCTTTCGTGTTGTGCCGGGTTGCGGCATCTACGTGCGTTCCGGCCAAAATTTCCCGCCGCACCCGGGAGGCAAGTTGATCGGTCATGACGCTGAAATCAACGAGAATTGCGGAGTGCGGGTGCCGGTTGATGGCCGCGCAGCAACCGCTTCCAATACGGCTTCAAATAGCGCGCGAGCGCTGTTCCAAAATCGGGCCCGGGGTCCCGGCAGGCCGGTGCCGCGATCGAAGTGGTGTTGCAGATGCGGGATTGTTGGCACTTCGGTCAAAACGTCAACACTCAGTGCCCGGCCCACATCGGTTTTGCTTAATATGCCACCGCTTCGGCCCCGGGTTATAACCAGCGGCTGCTGCTGCGTTGGCTGCTTCTGAATTACGTCGTGGGCCTGAACGACGGCGGTGACGGTGCGTGGAACGACGAGCAGGGAAATGTCAGCCCCTATCTCCGCGGCGTGCGCCGGCGACCTGCTGTGGGGAGTGCCGCCGTCCAAAATCACGATTCCTGGCAACCGGGCGAGGCTGGAGATGACCTCACTTATCGCGCCAAAGTTCGGGACAGGGTCAGAAGGACGCTGCGCCAATATTCCCAAGGAACGCCAGCGGGGAAGCGCTAATCTCAAGGCATCGGGATGGGGCAAATCACGTAGGGAACCGTCCGAGATGGTCAAATCAGACCAGCGCGGCCCGGAAGCATTTTCTAAACCGAGGGCCAGTTCGAGCGCCGGTGGGCTGCCCCCAACCTCGATCAAGGTGGCGTCGTGGTCGGCGTATGCCGCCGCGCCGGCCAGGAGGAGCGCGGTCGTGGTGCAACCACCGCCCCCAATAACGCCGTGCACACAGATGACCGTGGCCATGCGACAGGCGGTGTTGGCCGCGTGCGTTAAGAGCCGCAAAACCTCCCGCTCTTGTGCCGGTAAAAAGTACTCCGCATGTGCCTTACCCGGCGCAGATGTTTGCGGATTCGACGATGCCGGTACGCGGGCGATTGCTGTCACCGAATTTGGTGAATCAACATGGATCAGAGCGGCCGTGCTGGTCGTGGGAACAGCGGGGATCTGATGCTGAGAGTCGGTGCCATAGATGCAAAGCGGAGCGCGCGGAAGCAGCGGCGCGGAAACCTCGGATGTTAGATGAACCCGCACCCCAGCGCTGGTAGCCAAGTCAAAAATCACCTGTCTCAGCCGGGGATTTTTCGTCACTAGGAGGGCCGCGACCGGGTCGTTTGCAACCGCCGAGTCGTTCGCAACCACCGGGTCATTTGAATTCGGGGGATTGGCGAAGGCGGGGCCGGGCACCGAACCTTGGGGAATGTCGCGGATTTTTTGCACGTTTTTCACAATGCCGGCTGTCGGTGCGGTCGGCGTGAGGTTAGGGAAAAGCAGTGCGTTGCCCCGACCGCAGATGCGCTGTGGATCAATTGCCAACTAGGCTCAAGGTGTTTGACAAAACCCTGATCTTTACTGGGCGGTGAAATTCATGTCGGATGTCGCAACTTCCACTGGTGTTTCCGCGCCCGCAAAGCGTCCAACCCGGCGGCCCGCCGCGTTTTTTGATCTCGATAAGACCGTGATTGCGGCCTCCAGCAGCACCGTTTTCTCCCGCCAGTTTTATTCACGAGGTCTGATCAATAAGCGCGATGTCGTGCGCAGCGCTTACACCCAGTTCGTTTATCTGCTGGGCGGCGCCGATCACGACCAGACCGAACGGATGCGCCAGTATCTTTCATCGCTCGTCACCGGGTGGCCCGTGGAACAGGTGCGCGAAATTGTCGGTGAAGCACTGCATGAAAATATCGATCCGGTGGTCTATGCCGAAGCGGTGGAGCTAATTCGCTCACATCAGGCAGCGGGCATTGACGTGATAATCGTTTCGGCATCCGGCAGTGAGGTCGTCGAGCCGATTGCGCGCTTGTTAGGCGTTGATCAGGTAATTGCGACGCGCTTAGTAGAAGAAGCGGGCAAATACACCGGCGAGATTGAGTATTACGCCTATGGGCCGGAGAAGGCCCACGCGGTTGAAAAGCTCGCGGCCGAACATAATTACGACCTAGGAGCGTCCTGGGCATATTCCGACTCCATCACGGACGTTCCGTTGTTAGAGGCAGTCGGGCATCCATATGCAGTAAATCCCGATCGAGCGCTACGGCGCATCGCCATCGAGCGCGACTGGCCGGTGCTGACCTTCCGCCGTCCGGTTCGGCTGCGGGATCGGATCGCTGATAGTGGGCCGCAGGTAACAACTGGAGTGGTAGTAACGTGCGCGATCCTGGGCGTCATAGTCTGGTTTGCGCTACGTAACAGGCGGCGGAAACGGTAGAAGGAATCCCACAACAACGGCGCCCCGACTAGGAGCGCCGCTGCTGAACGAAAGCGAAAGAGTTATCAGGCGCGTCCGGTACTGTCGCTACGGGTCGAGCCCGGTCGACAAGTCCTCTACGTGGACTATTCTCGCGTGGGTTCTCGTTTCGCCTCTATTTCGTTGTCTCTTCATTGTGGACCATCGTCGGCAATATCGCTAGAGCGGAGCCAAACCGAGAAGACCGCGAGCCCCTCTGTCCGGGTCAGCGCGTTGTTACTTCAAGAAGTTCGATCAGGTTCCAGTATTCGTGGCCGGTGGCGCGGGTCATTCCGATTTCGCAGGTTTTGTTTACTGATGCGTAGGCGTCGAATTCCCGGGCAGATATTTCGTTGGCTTCTGCGCGGGTGGCTGATTGGGTTAGTTCGGGGTGGAGGAGTCCGCGGTCTCCGGCGAATGCGCAGCAGTGCCATTCCACTGGGGTGACGACCTCTTTGGCTATGGCTTTGGCCAGGGTGTTTATGTCGTCGTTTAGGTCTAGTTTTGTTGATGAGCAGGTGGGGTGGAGCAGCAGTGATCCGAATTTTCGAGGTGGGGGTAGTTGCGGTAGGACGCGGTCGGTTAGGAACGCTACCGCGTCAATTATCGTCAGCGAAGCGCTTTGGTCAGTGTCTGGTGCCAGCATCGTGTGCAGGCCTTCGGTGCAGGAGGCTGCATCGCAGATTATGGGAAGTCGGCCCTGGTCGCTGACGGCGCGCAGTGCTGGTTCCACGCGCTGTTTCATGGTGGCTAGTCCGGCGGCTACTCCTTTGGATGACCATGGAGTTCCGCAGCAAAGTGATTCGATTTCTTCGGGGATTACGACTTCGATTCCTGCCCGTTCGCACAGCGCTAGAAAGGCCTGTGTTGCGCCAAGTCGTCGCTGGGTATCGGCGGTTTTTGGGCGGGTAGCTGGGCCGAATATTGTTCCGATGCAGGCGGGGAAAAATACTATTTGTGCCCCGTGGTTATTGCCCTGGGGCTTTCGGCGTAGGCCGCCGCGCGGCAGCGGGGCACTGTAAGAAGGGACGACGTCGCTTCCCAATATCTTTCGTCCTACTTTGGTGGCGGTTGCGGCGATTGCGGGCGGAAACGAGCGCGCGAGCGTTAATGCTGTTGCGCCCATGCGGGTTACGACATGCCAGTGTGCGGCGGCTTTTTCCCACACCATTCTTATTGCAGGCGCACTAGCTGTTGTTGCTGGCGCGCTAGTTGTTATTGCTGGTGCGTTAGCGTTTAGTTCAGTTGTGGGATTGGGCGTGCCTTCGAGTGTTTCTTGTCGGAGCCGGCGCGTTAGGTCGCCGGTGTCTATGTTGACCGGGCAAGCGGTGGCGCACATGCCATCAACTGCGCAGGTTTGGGTACCTTCATAGTCGTAGTCGGCTTGCAACTGGGCGAGAAGTTCCCACTGTCCAGTTTGTTTTGCGGCCTGCATTTCCCGGCGAATTGCGATTCGTTGCCGCGGCGTGGTCGTAAGATCTTGCGAGGGGCAGACTGGCTCGCAGTAGCCGCATTCCACGCAGCGATCTACTTCTTGTTCAACGCGGGGGAAAGTCTTCAAATTCTCTAAATGCGCCTGTGTGCTTTCCGGGATAATCACGCCCGGGTTTAGTATCCCGTCCGGGTCGCATAACTGTTTTAGCTCCAGCATGAGTTTGTAGATCTCATCGCCGTACTGGCGTTGGACGAACGGAGCCATGATGCGCCCCGTTCCGTGTTCGGCCTTCAGCGAGCCCCCATCGTTGAGGACCAGTTCCACCAGGTCATCGGTGAAGTCTGCGTAACGTTTTAACGCGCCGTCCGCTTCCCAATCTTCGGTGATCATGAAGTGGATATTTCCGTCTTTTGCGTGACCGAAAATCACCGCCTGGTCATATTGATATTTTGAAAAAAGCTCCTCCAGCGCGCTACACGTGTGCAGCAGTTGTGGGATGGGCACGACGATGTCTTCTAATAGTGCGACCGTTCCAGCCGGTCGGGCTTCAGCTATAGCGGTGTAAAGGCCCTTGCGGATATTCCATAGGTCGTTGCGCACGGTCGGATCTACCGCGAGTTTCGGGGCCGATACGGTTTTCAATTCCGCCAATATTCCGGCACGCTTAGCAATGGCTGCCTGCAAAGTAGCTTCGTCTTCTGCCTCGACTTCTAATAGCAGTGCCGCGTGTTTTTCGACCGCTACTTCGGCTAACACCTGCGGCACAGTATGAAACCCCTGCGCCACCTGCAGCGAAGTTGCATCCAATAATTCAATAGTTGCAAACCCGGCTTCAACCAGATCAGGCAGCGCGGCAGTGGCATCGCTTAAATTCTCAAAAACTGCCAGACCAGTCGCGGCATGCATCCGCCGCGGGACGGTGTGAAAGGTAGCACTGGCGACAAAACCAAGCGTTCCCTCATTTCCAATCATCACTTGGCGCAAAATATCCACGGGGCGCTCAAAATCTAAGAACGCGTTCATGCCATAACCCATGGTGTTTTTCATTGCAAACAACTCAACCACGCGCCGCCGCGCTGGCCCACTAGCTAAAAGTTTCTGGCGAATCTCGCTCAGACCCGAATAGAGTTCTGGTTCCATCGCGCGCAAATACTCATCCGCATCCGGCGCCGCCGTATCGAGCAAAGTTCCAGAGGCCAAAATAATTTCTAGCGACTCAACCGTGTTGTATGCATTAAATTCAGTACCGCACGACATACCAGAAGAATTATTAGCAATAACCCCACCGATCGTGCAGGCAATCTCACTCGCCGGATCTGGCCCTAGCTTGCGGCCATACCGCAATAAATGCCCATTGACCTGCCGCACGGTCGCCCCCGGCTCAACCCGCACGCGCGCCCCATCATCGAGCACCTCCACCCGACGGAAGAATTTCCGCGTATCCGCCAGCACGCCGTCCGTAATCCCCTGCCCGCTTAAACTCGACCCACCGGAGCGAAACGTAAGCGGCCGCCCGCTGTTTCGACAAAATCGCAGCAATTCCACCACTTCGCCCACACCCCGCGGAGTCGCCACCCCCTCCGGCACCAAATAAAAATGAGAAGCGTCATGCGCCATTTTCCGGCGATCAAACTCACGCCGACTAAAATGAAACATCATTGTCACCCTTCGAGATGCTTTCGGTGCACAGCTGCATAGGTTTTGCGTAATGCCGCCATGGAATCGTCAAAGGATTCCCGCGCTACGCCAATGAAAAGGCAATCGACCACGACCAATTGAGCAATGCGGCTACCCAGTGCGCCGGAGCGAAAAAGCGGTTCGCGGGCCGCGGTGGTCAACACGATATCGGCGTGTTGGGCGAGCGAAGACTGGGAATAGTTTGTGATCGCGATTGTGTGGGCTCCCGCCTCTTGGGCCAGCCGTAAATACTCAACACAGTCTTCGGTCTGGCCCGAGTGTGAGATGGCGATCGCCACGCACTGCTTATCGAGCGTCACCGCCGAGGTCCAGGCGGCGTGGGCATCAGACCATGTCAGGGCCGTGTCACCGATACGAATTAATTTCTGATGTAAGTCGTGGGCGACGACGGAACTGGCGCCAACGCCAAAAATTTCGGTGCGCTGTGCATTACCAATGAGATGAACAGCCTTCTGCAGGCTTTCAAGATCAAGAAACTCTGCCGTGTCTGAGATAGAAAGTGTTCCGTTTACGACGACCTTGTCGACGATGTCTTCAATAGTGTCATTTTTGTCGATGTCACCTGAAATAGCGGGAAGGGCGCTGTTTGCCACCTGTTCGCGTGTTGCTTCGACCATCAGCGCGTGCTTCAGATTTTGAAAACGGGTGAAGCCGATTCGGGTGTAAAAGCGCACCACCGAAGTAGTTGACGTTTCACATTTTTCTGCAATTTGCGCCATCGAAAGTGCCGCTGCTTGGACCGGATCTTCCAGTAAAAATTCGCCAATACGTCGCTCGGAAGGGCGCAATTGGGGCAAAGCGGCGCGGATTTGCATCAGGACAGTGCGCGAGTTGCCAATTTGGTCGGTGGGGATCGCCATGGCTTCTTTCTACCGCAGGAGCGTTTGTTTCTGCATAACAGACGTGTTACAAACTTACATCAACGCACCATAGTCATGTAGTGTTTTTACACGCCCGTGGAAGCTTGGCTGGATTTTCATGAAATTGGCCGCGGACTTAAAGCGTTTCAAAGGAGAAACACATGGCACGCAGCAACAGTTATCGGAGCCGCCGACTCAGTGTCGTTGGTGCTACAACGGCGCTTATGCTCACCTTGGCGGCCTGCTCGACAGGTGACACATCCGGCTCAGACTCCGATTCAAATGGAAACGGGGAAAACGCTGGAACCGCCGGAGGAGATTTGGTTCTAGGCATCACCAGTGATCCGGACACGCTTTTCCCGTGGAAGGCAACCCAATTCCAATCCGTGCACTTCGTAGAAAATATTTACGACACCTTGACCGAGCTAGACGAGGACCTCGAGGTAGTTCCCGGTCTTGCTGAAGACTGGGACGTCTCCGAGGATGGCTTGACTGTCACCTTCCACCTGCGCGATGACGTGACCTTTCACGATGGATCTACGCTCGATGCCGACGACGTAAAGTTCTCATTCGAAGCGATTATGGACGAAGACACTGCTGCCGTATCGGCGGCCAGCCTGGCATCAGTTGAAAGCGTAGAGGCCGAAGACGAACACACGGTTGTATTGAACCTCGAATCCCCTGATGCGGCCCTACCAGCAAATATTGCGGTGGTGGGCACCTCAATACTCTCCGCCGATGACACCGAAGAAGAACTCAATACAGCTCCAAACGGTACTGGCGCCTTCAAGTTTGAAACCCGCGATGCCAACCAATCCCTCACCCTGGTCAAAAATGATGACTACTGGGGCGATGAGCCACTTCTAGACTCCGTCGAATTCCGCATCATCCCAGAAGAAACTTCGATTGTCGCTGCAATTCAATCGGGCAACATTCACATGGCGGTATTCGATGATCCCCTCGTAGCTGATACCGCTGCATCGGATTCAGTGACGGTGGAAGAGACACCGTTGCTGAGCTACCACGCTCTCCAGTTCAATGCCCGCCAGGAGCCGCTCGATGACGTCAATGTTCGTTTAGCAATCCAGTGCGCAATTGACCGCGATGAAGTACTCGATACTGCCGCCTTAGGCGAGGGCGAAGTTACCGGCCCCATTACCTCCCCCGCGTATGAGTCTGATCCAGACGCGCGACCCTGCCCGACGAAAGACGTTGACAAGGCAAAGGAGTATCTCGAAGAGGCTGGATATAGCGACGGGCTCCAACTGGATGTCATGGTTTCGCAAGGTGAATATGCCACGAGCGTGGACGAGGCCCAAAACGTCAAGTCGCAATTAGCCGATGTGGGAATCGATGTTGATATTGAAGTGCTCGAAATCGGAACCTATGTTGATCGGTGGATCGATGCAGATTTCACGGCTGCCATCGCCCTTAATGGCGGAAATCCCGACCCGGACGGCATGTATGGGCGCTACTTCACCTCGAATGGCAATTTGAACGAGGTCGCGGGCTATGAATCTGACGAACTCGATGCGCTGTTCAAAGAGGGCAAGCAAACCGCTGACCCCGAAGACCGCAAGCCCATTTACGACGAAATAAGTCGCGAACTAGAAGATAACGCCGTTTGGGTTTGGCTATTTACTGGTTACACCTACACCGCGATGAACGAAGCAGTAGAAGGATTCGTTCCCAAGGCAAATGAATCACTCCTTTCCTTGCGCAGCACCTCTCTAAACCAGTAGTAGCCCCGGTTGGGGGTGTCGAGCTGGCACCCCCAACATCTTCTCCAAGGTGCAGGTGAAATGGACTTTTTCAGAACTCTGGCATCTAATGCGGTGATCCGAAGGATCGCTGCGGCTATCGTCACCCTTTTCGGGGTAGCAGTCTTTGTTTTCGTGATGTTGCGAGCCATACCCGGGGACCAGATCTCCGCTGGTCTGGGAACTGAAGCCGCTGCTTTAACCCCGAGTCAGCGCGCTGCGCTCGAGAGTTATTACGGGCTGGACCAGCCGCTAATCAAGCAGTTCTTCTCGTGGCTAGGCAATATTTTCACCGGAAATCTAGGCGTATCCTCCCGCTCGCATGAGACGGTTTTGGAAATGTCAATCAAATCGGTGCCCATCACATTTGAGTTAGCAATCCTGGCGATTTTGCTTTCACTACTCATTGGGGTTCCGCTAGGGATGCTCTCCGCTTCCAAGCCAGACTCTCTGCGCGATGCCTTTGGTCAATTCGTCGGGCTAGCGGGACTTTCCATCCCGTCTTTTCTCATTGCCACGCTGCTCTTGACAACGCTGGCGTCCTATTTCGGATACAACCCCAATGGGCAGCCGTATGCCGGTCTATTTGAAAATCCCGGACTAAACCTGCAACAAATGTTCCTGCCATCGATTGCGCTCGCCTTTGGTATCGCCGCGCCCATCATGCGCACTACTCGTACCGCGGTCTTGGAGGTGCGCTCGAGCGATTTCATCCGCACTGCGCGCGCTAAGGGAGTCCACACCCGCACCCTGCGCATCAAACACGTGCTGCGCAATGCGCTAGTTCCCATTGTCACCATGACCGGCCTGCAATTCGGGTACCTGCTGGGCGGGGCTGTAGTGGTGGAACAGGTCTTTTCGATCCCGGGTATTGGGCGCCAGGTCTTAATCGGACTCTTGCAAAAAGAATATGCCGTCGTCCAAAGCACGGTCTTGATCATCGCACTGTTCTTCGTGCTGGTGAACCTGTCAACCGACCTGCTCTATCGCGTTATTGACCCAAGGGTGCGAGCCGAATGACTGACCTTTCCCAAACTGCGGACCTTCCCCCCACCCAGCAGCGCTCCGACCACCGCGTACGGGCGCTTTTGCGCAGCCCCAGCGGTCTGACCGGAATCATTTTGACGTCCCTGTTGATCATCCTGGCAGTGCTATCACTCCTTGGCTGGCTGCCCCACGATCCGCTAACTCAAGACCCGCCCAACCGCTTGCAAGATCCCTCAGCAGAAAACTGGTTTGGCACCGATCAGTTTGGGCGCGATGTATTTGCGCGCGTGGCTGCCGGAGTGGCAAATTCGGCGGTTGTTGCGGCTGTTGCCGTGTTCTTTTCCACCGTGGTGGGAACGCTCGGTGGCCTAATCAGCGGTTTCTACCGCGGATTTTCCGATACCACCATCAGCGCGATCACCAATGTGCTCTTCGCGTTCCCACCGCTACTACTGGCTCTTGCTTTAGCCTCCGTCTTTTCCCGCAACTGGCTGACCATTGCGGTCGCTATCGCGATCGTGTTCGTGCCCATTTTTATTCGCGTCGTACGCGGACCAGTACTGTCACTGCGGGAGATTGAGTACGTCAAGGCCTCGCTTAGTACGGGTCAAAGTCGCGTTATGACAATGTTTCGGCACGTGTTGCCGAACTTGACTTCCATCATCATCATTCAAGTCACACTGTCACTTTCTTGGGCTGTCTTAACCGAAGCTTCTTTAAGTTTCCTTGGATTGGGCACGCCTCCACCCACCCCCTCCCTGGGGTCCATGATTTACGACGCACAAACACTCATGCATGCAGCGCCGTGGACCATGCTTTTCCCCGGTCTAGTCATTGTGGTTTTTGTCGTCGGATTGAACCTTCTCGGTGATGGACTACGCGACGTCCTAGATCCCAGAAATCGAGGGAAATAATGGAACGTCAGCCCAATGCGCCGCAATTAGCAGCGCTAACAACCGAGGCCGTTGACCCGCGTTTTTCACAGGTTGACACCCTCTCAGTTGCCCAAGCAGCAAAACTGATGAATGAGGCTGATGCGGAAGTCGCCCGCGCTATCGAAGCAGAACTCCCCAGCATTATCAACGCTCTAGAAGCCGCAACCGCCCAAATGCGCCAAGGTGGCCGACTCATTTACGTCGGCGCGGGTACCCCCGGGCGCATTGGGGTATTAGATGCTTCCGAATGCCCGCCCACCTTCTCAACGCCACCGGAGCAGGTGCGAGCCATAATTGCCGGCGGGCCGGCAGCCGTGACGGAAGCGATGGAGGGCGTCGAAGACGATCGCGAAGCTGGCTCCCACGCCATAGATGCAGAAAACATCCGTCCGCTTGACACGGTCGTGGGCATAACTTCTTCCGGCCGCACACCCTTCGTTTTGGCTGCAATGGAGCGCGCCAATGCAATCGGAGCGGTGACTATTGGAATCGCCAACAACCCAAACTCGCAGATCAGCTCCTTGGTCCACTACCCCATCGAGGTGATCACGGGGCCGGAAATTATTTCGGGCTCTACGCGGTTGAAAGCCGGAACCTCGCAAAAACTGATCCTGAATATGTTCTCCACAATCATAATGATCCAGCTGGGTAAGACGTATAAAAACTTCATGGTGGATGTCAATGCCACCAATGAGAAACTGCGCGAGCGCGCCATACGTATGGTCCGCACAATAACCGGCGTCAGTTACCGAAAAGCCGAAATGGCTCTATCACGCAGTGGTTTTCATGTAAAGAACGCCATTTTGTATCTGGAGCGCGGACTGGAGGAAGAAAGCGCCGTTGCACTGCTGGAGCGCCTTGACGGGAACCTTCGCGCCGCTTTGAAGGAGGAATTATGAAAGTTCTCGGAATGATTTCCGGTACCTCGCACGACGGGATAGATGTGGCGGTGGTGGATTTCAGCACGACTAGTGCCGCATTGCAAGGAACGGTATTGCACTGTGCTTCGATTCCTTATTCGTCCCAGCTGCGTACCGAACTTATAAATTCCCTACCTCCGGCGGCCACCACGCTGCAGAAAGTGTGCGAATTAGATACCCGCGTGGGCCAGGAATTTGCAACCGCCGCGCAGCAGGCTATCGACCGGGTCGGACCGGTGGACTTTATCTGTTCCCACGGCCAAACCATGTATCATTGGGTCGAAGACGATCGCGCCCTTGGCACCTTGCAAATCGGCCAAGCCGCCTGGATCGCCGAAAAAACCGGGGCGCCGGTGATTTCAGATGTCCGCATCCGAGATATCACCGCTGGCGGGCACGGAGCACCATTAGCCTCACTCCTTGATTTTCTACTGCTGCGATCAGTGGCCGAAAAAGTGGGCGCGTTAAACCTGGGCGGGATCTCCAACATCACGATTTTGGACGGCGCCTGCGCACCCTTGGCCTATGACATTGGGCCCGCGAACGCGCTAATTGATGCGGTGGTCGCCCAGGATGACCTTCATGGGGCTGGCTACGATCGGGACGGGCGAATTGCCGCCAGCGGCACGGTGAATCAAACGCTTTTAGGCCATCTCTTAGCCGATCCCTATTACGAGCTGCCACCACCCAAGACCACCGGCAAAGAACACTTTCACTATCAATATGTCATCGAGGCCCTCAGCCATACGGGTCTAGATTTATCGGCAGCAGACCTAGTGGCTACGCTCACCCAATTAACAGTAGAAACCGTTGCTCGCGAGGTGGCGCGGCTCGAGTTAGATCACGTTATTGTCTCGGGCGGCGGTTGCCTCAATCCCGAAATGATGGGGCGATTGCACCAAGCACTCCCGGGAGTAAAAGTAAGCGAATCCACGCAGTTTGGGGCTCCAACGGACTCGAAGGAAGCGATTGTTTTCGCCCTAATCGGGTGGCATACCGCCCACGGATTGCCCGGCAATATCGCCTCAGCGACG
>Ga0209487_1003237_pt1 | contig 12859 bp, 12 predicted proteins | sample Poulit2012_FD_187524 | JGI IMG/M metagenome (GOLD analysis project Ga0209487, IMG submission 187524) | Agricultural soil microbial communities from Georgia to study Nitrogen management - Poultry litter 2012 (SPAdes) (version 2) | ecosystem: Environmental > Terrestrial > Soil > Agricultural land... | reverse complement strand
CAATAGATGGCTTCAGCTGCAGTGGATCTGGCATATTCGATGTCTATCAAGTGCCCGGTGAGGGCGGGAGCCAAACTGGAGATTATATGGAGATAGGCATCGTCCGAAAGCTCCTGTTCGCCGCCTTCGCGGCTCGTTCGCAATGTGACGAGTAGTCGTTGAGATGAAAGTTCTGTCGTTATGTTCTTTATTGCTGCAACGAGTGCCTCCAGGTCTGAACTGTCCAATACATGATCAACGCGCCATTCGATTACTTCGATCTGGTTGGCATGCGGAGACAGCAGGATGTCTTGGATTGCGTCAAGACTGGCCTGGATGGTTGTTGCCACGACCGGAACGATGATTGCGGGACGGCGGGCGCTGAAGTTTATCGGACCAACATTCAGGCTAGAAAACTCAGGGGGAGACGTGGGCATAGATCCTCGCGGTCAGGGGAGCTCAAAATCAGCTCAACTTTACATAATGTAGATTATCGGCGTTTTAGTGAGGTTGCCGCCAACGTGGTTTTACTAAGAAATCTCTGGCATGGCGCCGGTTTGTGTCTCAGGCTCAGGAGTTAACTCGAATAGCGTGGCCGAAGCATCTTCCCAACGACCAACGAGACGTCGAAGTTCACCGCCGTCCAAGTCCAGATGATCCAGTACATGATGAACCGACACGGTACCCCAATTTTCGGGTAATTCACCGCGGATATAAATACTAATATCTGAGTCTTCAGAACCCAGATACTGTCCGTCCTCATTATAAAAGTGATACTCGGCCTGCTGAATTTCACCCGCCAGAGCTTGATTAAGCATATGAATACCTACAGGATCTGCCATGGCGTCGTATGCCCAGCGTTCCCCCAGTACGGAATGGTTAATTCGTGTGATGAGGTATTCATCAGCGCCATCAATTGGTGCTGCTCTGTATGTCACAGGAAGATGCAGAATTTTATCTTCGCGTTTAAGCACGTAGCCTTCGAATCCGACTTCACCCCCGGTATCGTCGAAACGATACGTTCCAATGAGTTCTGCTTCCCCGGACCCGCCCCAAAATTGTTTATCCAACCACGTGGTAATAAATTCTTTTTTTGATGGAGTCAGCTCTGCTGTGTAAATGGTGGCCATACATTTAGTCTACGCGTTGGTTCCTGAAAACACAGCTCTGACAAAGTTTAGATCGATTGATTAGTCAGTGAAGCGAATTTCGCAGAAGTCTTATGAAAAGAATTCCCCAGTTTGGCGCCGTTTTGACGACAATAGGTTGAATAAAGAAGTATCCTGAAGCAATGAACACACATTTGGGAGGCCATTTTGCTTGTGTGGGTCCTAGAAAATTTTTGGTCCTTTTGGCTCATTATGATGCTCTTACTCATCAGTGTGCAGGTAACCACCGGTGAGATGACGTTCCTGCTGATCGCAGCTGGTGCGCTGACGGCTATTATCGCTGATGTCTTGGGCGCTCCGCTGTATGTACAGTTCATCATCTTCGCCGTGATTTCTATTGCGTCGCTGCTGTGGCTACGGAGTTTCGATACCAAACGGAAGGCCAATGAAACCGGTCCATCGCCCTGGAGCGTGAATCGTTATGTGGGCCGAGTCGGTGAAGTGACCGAAGAGGTCACATCCAGCCAAGGTAGGGTGCGGATTGGTAATGAAATCTGGTCCGCGCGTACTTATGACCCAACACCGATTCCCACCGATAGACCCGTGGTAATTCAACAAATTGAAGGTGCCATTGTTTGGGTGGCCACTACCTCCGAGCCCGAAGGGGCTTGAACGTGCGTGTGTTTATTAGCTGTTGCTCATTAGGTAGTGTCAGCTGACAAAGCATCCCCCTCGACCAGTCAGGAAGAACTGTGGATATATTTCTTATCATTCTCTTCGTAGTCTTGGCCATCTTTGTGGTGACCATTCTGGCGAAGTCCTTCCGTATTGTCCCTCAGGGACACTGTGGAATCATTCAACGTCTCGGTAAATACCAGCGCACTCAAATGGCTGGTTTGACCATGATGGTCCCGTTCGTAGACGAAATGCTGCCACTAATTGATATGCGTGAACAGGTGGTGTCATTTCCGCCGCAGCCAGTCATTACTGAAGATAACTTGGTCGTTTCGATTGACACCGTGGTGTTCTTTCAGATCACCGATCCAACGGCTGCTACCTACGGTATCGCCAATTATATTGCGGCCGTTGAGAACTTGACCACCACTACCCTGCGTAATGTTGTCGGCGGGATGAATCTCGAAGAAGCTCTAACGTCTCGTGACGCCATCAACACGCAGCTACGCGGCGTATTAGACGAAGCGACTTCCAAGTGGGGTCTGCGAGTATCTCGAGTCGAGCTAAAGGCCATTGATCCGCCGCGCACGATTCAGGATTCGATGGAAAAACAAATGCGCGCCGAACGTGACCGCCGTGCAGTCATTTTGACCGCTGAAGGTCAAAAGCAGTCTGAAATTCTGACTGCTGAAGGCCAACGACAGGGCGCCATTCTCCAAGCTGAAGGTGACGCACAAGCTGCCATTCTCCGCGCTAACGCGGAAGCTGAAGCCATTGTCACCGTTTTTGAAGCGATCCACGAAGGACGTCCAAATGCTGACCTGCTGGCATACCAATACTTGCAGGTACTCCCCCAAATCGCGGATTCTGAATCATCCAAGATGTGGATTATCCCATCTGAGGTAACCGATGCACTCAACCGGTTTAGCGGCAGCTATGGTCCACAGTCTGAACCGAGCTCGTCATCGGATGACTCAACAGCAGCACCTACTCCCCCGCCGACACCTCGACGTCGCACGAAGCGGCCTACGACCGCCGCAGAAATCGCAGATCATGCACCGAAAGCTCCAAAACTCGACGACACTTCGCTAGAAGATGCACTAGCCGAACCGGACATCGAGGAAGAAACTTTCCAAGAACGCCCAACACGTCGTGATGATGGGGAACAAAACTAGTCAGCTATGCGTTACACATGGCGAGACTTTTTTCGATAGACTGTCTTGTCTGCAGAATTTTGCTTGGAGGAATGTTTGAATGTCTGATCGTTCACTGCGCGGTATGCGCCTCGGTGCCCAATCAATGGAAACCGAAGCAGGGGTAGAACCTGCGCCACGACAGCAAGTTGAGTATCGCTCGGAAGATGGCGAATCGGTAGTTGTGACTTTCGCTGCTGAGGCTGATATACCGGATTCTTGGACGACAAAATCCGGGAAAGAAGCCCTGCGCGTTGACGGCAAAGCACCGGACCTTCCTGAGACCAAGCCACAGCGTACCCACTGGGACATGCTGTTGGAACGTCGCAGCATTGAAGAGCTCGAAGAAACCTTGGACGGGCAGCTTGAGAAACTGCGTGCTCGCCGTGCAGATGTCTAAATAGTTTTCTTTTGAATACAAATGAGGCCTGGTAGCAACGCTATCAGGCCTCATTTGTGTTCAATTAACTTGAAAGTCAGCGGCCCAATCGTTCTTGGAGTTTTTGAGCCCGAGCAGCAAGACCCCATTTGGTGACATTGCCGAATGCCTCGGTAATAATATTGCCTGACATTTTGGATTCACCTAGTTCACGTTCTTTAAAGGTGATTGGCACTTCGACAATGCGTTTGCCCAGTCGCGCGGTCCTGAATGTCATATCCACCTGGAAGCCATAACCTTTGGACTGGACTGCATCCAGATCCATGTCTGCCAATGTGGTTGCGCGGTAGGCACGGAACCCAGCGGTAATATCCGTCAAACGCAATCCGAGCAAAATCTGCGGGTATAACGAACCACCAATAGATAAGAGCTTCCGGTACCAGGGCCAGTTGACAATCTTGCCACCGGGAACTCTACGGGAACCGACCACTAGATCGGCGTCATCAATAGCTTGAAGCAGGCGTGGTAGTTCCTCTGGCTGGTGGGAGCCGTCGGCGTCCATCTCGACTAATACGTCATACTCGCGTTGGAGTCCCCACCGGAATCCAGCTATATAGGCGCCACCGAGACCATCTTTGATCTTCCGATGTAGCACGAACACCTGCTCATCTTTAGCCGCCTGTGCGTCTGCCCACACCCCGGTGCCATCTGGAGAATTATCATCCACCACGAGTACATCAGATTCGGGCACAGCGGCACGTAACCGCTGCAGCGTGCCGGGCAACGATTCTGCCTCATTATAAGTGGGGATAATGGTCAATACGCGCACTAGTTGTCCTTCTATCATCCGACGTTCGCCGACCAACGGGCCGGGATCAACCTCCGATTATAGCGAGCCAACCTGGGTGAAGCTATAACATTTGTCCATTGCGGATGATCTGTTCCAACCGCGGGCCTTTTTCAGCGGATGACAGCATCGGCAGCAACGCGGTACCTGCACGCTTATCTGTGGACCAGTGCGCGGCTTTGACATCAGGAGCTTGTACCCCCAGCTGATCCGCCTGCCAAATATTCAAATCGGCTGGTGAGCCGACGGCAATCTGTCCGCCAGCCATGTGCTGTTGAGCAATACGACTTGGCCACACTCTGACCCCGTCACGCGACACGGTATTAAACGCGGCACGGGTGGAGACCCGTTGGTCCTGATCGTGATGTTCTACAAGAGTCGTGAGAAGCTCCCAGATGGATCCGGTCCACTCCCCCGTCCCCGTGGCGACGTGTACTCCTGCAGCAATGAGGGACGCAACCGGTGCCTCCACGATTGGCGTTCCATCAATGACTTGCGGCACGATTGTAACGGAAGCGTGCAGGTCTACAAGCTGTGCAATCTGTTGTGGTGTCAGCCGGAAGTTCAGCACAATTCTGTGACGGCAACGCATCAATGCTGTATTGGGCTGCTGCTTTAGGACGGCCAGTACATGATCTAAATCGTCTGGCCCCCGAGTTTCAACAAGCCACTGGGTCGGTGGCTTGTGTTGAGCAGCAATCTCATGGAGCCGGTCGAGTTGGTTGGCAGCTATATAGAGTCCATCAGATTTATGGTCTGAGGTCCCTACCGGCGCATAATACACCCCGTGTTCCCATGGTTCCGTAGTGCTCATCGCAACTCTGGGATCATCAGGGCCCAACGCAGTGGTAGAAAAACCGTCGATGAAAGCCGGTGTGACAAGCATTCCTCGAAGATCGTGGGTGGCGACCGGACCCGACGCGGTCGCAGCCACCATCTGTTGTCCCGCTTCGTCTGACCCCAACCAGGCAACTACCCCATTATCTGCATGGAGTGCATTGGCATATGGTTCTGATACAGAATGAATGTAGCCATTGGTTAAAAGCAGACTTGCTGTCACTGATCTAAATCCAGTTCTTCGATTGCGTTGTACTCGTCAGCATCATCTTCCTGGCTGGGCAGGCGAATAGTTGATGAATAGGCGACGATTCCCCGGTTCACAAGATCCCTGGCCCGGCGGCATCGCCTGGCCAGATCTGGGTGGGTATCGTCCAGAGTCGCCAGCTGACCCAGTAGGTCCATGACTTGGCGTGCCCAGCGAATGAAGTCACCCGCAGCCATGTCAGTTCCGGTCAGTGAGGCAAGTAGCTCGTTACCACGGACCCACCGAACAATAGGCCAGATGAGACCCGGATGAGGCTGGGCAGTAACTGTCAGATTTGCTTGCCGTTCCGCCTGCTGGAGCGTATACCATTGCTCATCGACCATATCTAAGGCACCCTGGAGCATTTGTGTTGGCATAGCGGGCTGGAATACCTGATCTTCCATGGAAGATTCAAAGACCAAAAGGGCCGCCATTCCGGCTAAATCCTCGGGAGACATCTCGTCCATGACACCGGATTGCAACAGCATAGATACCAGTAAGTCGCGATCCCCATAGATGCGTCGCAAACTTTGGCCGGTTTCAGTGACGCGATCATATTCGACATAACCGAAATCAGTCAGCACATTGATGATGCGGTCAAAAGTACGCGCGATCGTATTGGTTCGACCTTGAATTTTTGCGAGATTCTTATCAGTTTCGGCCCGCAGTTTCTGCCAGCGGTTCGCCCAGGTTTGGTGGTTTTCACGATCCGGGCAGCCATGACAAGGATGCGAGTGGAGCTGTTTACGAAGGTCTTCTACTTTGTCAAGATCGTGTTCATCCTTATACCGGAATCCGACGGGTTCTGTACCTGCAGATATTGGTGGCCGCTGTTGGCTGATGGCGCCGTGCATCCAGCCTGCGATATTCTTACGATGTTTCGGTGATTTGGTGAGTAGTTTGCGCGGCAATTCCACGCCGGCAAACGGTACCACTGGCTCGTCCATTTCATCGGTGGAAATTCTGCGTAATTGGCCCTTAGCTGTGACCAGACCGACACGCGGATTTGTTGGGTTGCCTGCGGCAGAAACGACGACAGACCGACCTAGCCGACGATTGCCTTGCACATCAATAATGTCACCTACTGCAAGATTATTCAGTGACTCCATGATAGCGCGACGTTGCACCCGACTACGAGACCGGGACGCTGCTTTTTCTGCTTTCGCCAGCTCTTGCCGGAGTTCGGCATATTGCGTGAAATCGCCGAGATGGCAGGTCATGGCATCTTCGTATCCAGCAAGCGAGCGTTCTTGACGTTGGACCTCTTGAGCCAACCCAACCACCGAGCGGTCGGCTTGGAATTGGGCAAACGACGATTCCAGAATATTGCGTGCACGTTCTCGACCGAATCGGGCCAATAGATTCACCGACATGTTATAGGTCGGCTTGAACGAGGAATTCAAGGGATACGTACGGCGGGCGGCCAGTCCTGCAACGGCACCGGGATCCAGCCCGGGTTGCCACATCACTACAGCGTGGCCCTCGACGTCGATACCTCGACGCCCAGCTCGGCCGGTCAATTGGGTGTACTCTCCCGGAGTGATGTCCTTATGTGACTCGCCGTCAAATTTGACGAGCCGTTCAATGATGACAGTTCGAGCGGGCATATTGATGCCTAATGCCAAAGTTTCGGTAGCGAAAACCACTTTAACCAGGCCGCTGGCGAAGAGCTCTTCGACAATCTCTTTGAATAGTGGAAGCAGCCCGGCGTGGTGGGCGGCGAATCCGCGTCGTAACCCGTCCCGGAAACCCCAAAATCCGAGAGCATCACGGTCGTGCTCCGCCAGAACTGTTGCCGCGCGATCAACAGTTTCCAAAATGAGTTGTTTTTCCGTGCCGGTGGTTAAATCTAATCCAGCATTCAGACATTGTTCTACCGCCGCAGCACAGCCATTACGAGAAAAAATGAAACTAATACAAGGCAACAGGCCCTCGCGGGATAGTGCACGCACCATTTGTGGCCGCGAGACACGCAGATCTTTGCGTTGCGTTTGCGGACGATCAAATGCGCCCCGGCGATCAGACTGGCGACGATCGCCTTGTCTGCGTCCATTGCGTGTTCGTTGTCTTCCGCGGCTGCCGGGCCTCCCCCAGTCATGTGGTTGCATCTCTCGGCGCGCGCTCTCGGCAAGTTGTACAAGTTCCGGGTTGACCTGGGTGGTCGCTTCTTTATCACCGGTCATGGAGAACAGATCGTAAAGTTCTTTTCCGACCATCACGTGTTGCCATAGCGGTACCGGTCGGTGTTCTGATACCACCACGGAGGTTGACCCGCGGACGGTATCCAGCCAGGCGCCGAATTCTTCAGCATTAGAAACGGTCGCGGACAGTGCGACCAATTGCACTGATTCGGGCAGGTGGATAATGACCTCTTCCCACACCGCTCCGCGGAAACGATCGGCCAGGTAGTGCACCTCGTCCATGACGACGTAGCCTAGGTTTTCCAGCGTGTCGGAGTCGGCATACAGCATGTTCCGGAGCACTTCGGTGGTCATAACCACAATTTCGGCACGCGGATTGCGAGAGGTATCACCGGTGAGTAATCCTACTTTTTCTTCGCCGTAGACTGCCACCAGATCAGTATATTTTTGGTTACTCAGCGCCTTGATCGGCGTGGTGTAGAATGCTTTTTTGCCTTGTGCTAGGGCCAGGTGAATGGCAAATTCCGCAACGATGGTTTTGCCTGCACCGGTTGGAGCCGCGACTAAAACGGCGTGCCCTTCCTCCAAATATTGGGCGGCTTCCAACTGGAAGGGGTCCATCGGAAATTTCAGGGCTGCCGAGAACTTTCCGAGTTCTGTTTTAGCGAACTCGGCGCGCCGTCGTGCAGCAGCATAGCGTTCCGATGGCGAGCGGTCTTGATGCTGAGAATCAGATGAATCGGCGCACATAGGGTCCAACTTAGTCGTCCTGAGGAATTTCAGACAGGGGCTGTGCCCCTCGCTGAATCTCTACATCGCCCGCGGTGGCCACTTTTGCGTCACGTTTTGCGCGTCGTCGGTCATTGATCATGGCCAGACCCAGAGCCAGCGCGAAGAGCAGTGCCAGCGGCGCTCCCAGGTAGAACATGGTGATGACATCCGAACCAGGTGCGCCCATCGCTGCAATTACTGCGATAAGAAACACGGAGATACGCCAGTGCTTGAGCATGGTTTTGCCCGATAAAATACCGGCCATATTCAGTCCAACTAGGATGACTGGAATGATCAGTGCTATGCCGAATGCCAACAACAGTCGCGTGACAAATGGCACGTAGACGGTGGCTAGCACTCGGTGGGCTGTGCCGTCGGGGGTAAGCGACGTGAAAAAGGCCATGGCTTGAGGTAACGCAAACCATCCCAGCCCGATGCCGCCCACAAAGAGCGGGACAGCTGCAGCAATAAAGCCCATGGCGTAGCGTCGTTCGTTTTTGCGTAGTCCCGGCACGATGAACGCCCAGAGTTGGTACAACCAAATTGGCGACGACAAGATGAGCCCAATGAACAGCGCCACTTGGAACATAATGTCAAATGGCTGTGCTACGGAGGAGAAGATCACTTCCACCGGGGCCTCGTCGGTGGATAAGCGTGTGATTGGCTCGGTCAGGATGGTGAACGCAGGTTGGTAGACAATAAAACCGACGATCGTACCGAGCAGGATACCAATGCCTGCTTTAAACAACCGGTTGCGTAATTCGCGCAGGTGATCGCGAAGTGACATCTTCCCGTCGGGGGTTCTGGCAGGCTTTTTCCTACGCCGCTTCGAAGATGATTGACTTTTTTCAGTGGAAGTCATGAACGTGGTGACGCACTAGTTGGAAGGTTGCTCTTTGGAACTCTGGTTCGCGGTAGTTTCGCTGTCCGATACCACAGTGCCTTCAACAGGCTCAGTGTCATCTTTCGTTGCGGATTTGGTCTGCGTTGAGCCCTTATCTTCATCCTTCATTTCTTTGACTTCGGATTTCAGGATGCGCATCGATTGACCCATGTTGCGCGCCATTCTTGGCAGCTTATTGGCACCAAAGAGTAAGAATGCAAGCAGGATTAACACCAGGAGAATGACTGGGTTCCTAAAGATCGACATAGTCTACCTTTCTGTACAGTTGGCACCATTCTACAGCTGCGACGCCAGTTAGCTAATTGCTTCTTGCGATAAGCGCAGGGCGCGGTCAGTCTGCTCCCAAATAGTGGAACGCACCTGTGCGGGTTCTACGATCACGACTTGTCCCGGGTGGGTGGTTAGTAGCTCCAGCAGCGGGGTTAGCGACCGGAACGCTAATTGCGCAAAGATGGAGCCATCCCCGGCTACCGCCGTAGCCAGCGGATGATACGCGCCGATGACGTCACGGTATCGGTGCGTGGCATGTAGCGTGACCTTGATGGATTCTTCCTGGAGGCTGGGCGTGATGGTGGCACCATCGATTTGGTGTGTAGTCGGCACAAAATGCTCGTCGGTCATGGTTGCCCAGCCAATGCGATCAATCCGAAAGGTCCGGTGATCGGCGGTGTTTTGACACCACGCACGAACGTAGCCGTTGCCGGTGGCATAGATCAGCTGGAATGGTTCAATGGATCGGGTACTAATAGCCCCGGAGGACTCCGAGTAGTAGCTCATCTGGACGACCCGGTGGGCTTGGGCTGCCTGATGAAGAACTGTGGCAACTTCGTTGTCTTCACCCAGACTGAGATTCGGGTGCACAACAGCATCCGGGGCGCCAACCTGGGGTGCGATCAGCTCAACAGCGTCGCGTAATTTTTTCTCTAGAGATTCTGCTGCGGCCTGCTGCGTGGACGAAATCCCAGGGATGGTGGGGACCGCGCTGAGCCCGGAGATGAGCCCCAGTGCCTCGGGAGCCGATAACTGCCAGGGCTGTGCAAGCAGCTCGGCGTTGTTGATCTGCACGGGGTCTTCGTACGGATCTACTTCAAACTGGCGGCCGGCAAAATCCATTTCTGGCATGCCCCAGAACTGCATTGCCGAAAGGTCTTGGGTCAACGTGGCATCATCGATACCAAACCGCTGCCGTAACTTGTGCCTGGACAGTGCACCGCCGTGCTGATTTATGACGGCAACGATGCCTAATCTGCGCGAAATGACATCCTTATCCCCCGGTCTGCGGCGGGGACGGGTGACTTTAGCCAACGTGGGCACGTGCAAGTCGGAAGAACCTTGATGTCGGTCCCGCACGATGGCGAGGATGTCGAAAACTAATTCGGCAAGTTCCATGTTGTGTCGGCGATCGACTTGTGCACTGGTTGTCAACGCGGCGACACTGGCGGCGGTCTGTAGCGGATCACGGTACGTAAAGTGTGCCAGTTCCCAGCCATCCCGATGCTCTAGGATGTCGGCTCGGATGCGCAGTTTCGAGGGCGTATCAGCGGCGATCCAGACGTATGCTTCGGCTGCTGGTGCTTGTTGGGTGTGAAGCCGTTGACGGGTGGCTTCGATATTAAAATCCGCCGGCCGTAATGACACTTCGTGTTGATCAGTGCTGACCTCAGAGGACAGCTGGCTGATGGTTTTTGATTCGATGCGGGATAACTTGAACAGGCGCTCTTCGCAGCGGTCGAAGTCCCAGCCGACGAGATACCACTGCTGGTGAGCCATGAGCACGGCCCAGGGTCGGATATTGCGTACGGCAATGTTCCTGTCTCCCACCGAGCGATACCGAAATTTGATGGGAGTTTGTTCCCGTGCCGCTGCGACCAAGTCGGTCAGTAAGGTCTGGCTGGTGGCAAGTTGGGCGCCGACCACCGGTGGTGTGGTGGGCTGTTGCGACGTCATCCGGGCTAGCGCCGAATGAATCGCATCTTCGATGGGGGTTCGCATCCACAAAGCTCGGGCCTGATCCAGTGCCAGAATCTCATTGTTAGTGAGTGCCAGATCCGGGAGGTACAGGCGGTCGTGGTCGATGAGATACACATCTTCAGCGGCAGTTTGTTGACGCCACTCCACGGGCACCCCGATGGCCGTGAGTGCTTCTTTATCCCGGGAAAATTGCCGCTCTTTTGCGGCCGCGGACGTGTTGTCCTGGTTGTACAGATAACTGAAAATATCAGTTTTAGTGCGCCCGGTTGCTCCGGCTTCTAACAGAAGCCAGAGCAGCGAAACTATGCGTTCCGCAGATCGGGACACTGTTAGCGGACCTCCACGAGGTCGACTACGAAAATAAGTGTTTCGTTGGGGCCGATATCGTTGCCTGCACCGGCTTCGCCGTAGGCCATGTGGGGTGGGATTTCTAAACGACGACGACCTCCGGCTTTCATCCCCAGCAGCCCTTGATCCCAGCCTTCGATGACCTGTCCAACCCCGGCGGTGAAGTCCAGTGGCTGGCCACGGTTCCAGGAAGCGTCAAATTCTGCACCGGTGGACCATGACACACCGACGTAGTGGCACGAGATGGGTGTGCCCGGCGTGACGACCTTGCCGGTGCCTTCGATGATGTCCTCGATGACGAGTTCTTCGGGTGGGGTCTCGCCGGGGAAATCAATTTCTGGACGGGTGCGGTCGAGTTCGCGTTTGCCAAAAGACATGGGTTCTCCTTGTTGTTGGAAGTACGTAGTGTGCTGTCGAGCGTGTTATTCGGTTGGCATCGGATCTGCGGAGTGCAGAATATCAATCACAAATACCAGGGTTTCGTGTGGTTCAATGGCCTCAGTACCATCTTCCCCATAAGCTTGTTCCGGTGGTATGGACATGATGACTTGGGAACCAACTTGTTGACCTTCTAGGCCTTCTTGCCAACCGGAGATAAGTTGTTGCAGTTCAAACTGGGCCGGTCCCCCGGTGCCATCGGGGCCCCAGGAGGAGTCAAATTCTTCGCCGTTGGACCAGGAGATGCCTCGATACTGGATAGTGACATAGGATCCGCTTTGGACTTCTGGGCCGTCGCCCTGTTTGAGCACATCGACCACGAGTTCATCTGGTGCATCGCCCTCGGGGGTTTCGATGGTGGGCGCGTGGGTGTCATCATCCAGGCTGACCGCAGGAAGAACATCGTTGCGTTCTGCTGCATCGACCACTGTACCGGTGGCGTGGGTTGGTACGGTATCTTCAACAGCAATGATGTTGAGGTAGGCCGGAGTCCCTTGGCCCAGGCTGTTGGGCGGCAAATAGAAAGCCATATCCGAACCGATGGGTGTCCCGAGCAGAACATCATAGGCCTGCGGGTTGGTGTTTTCGAACTCTTCGGTCAGTTGCAGCGTTGAACCGCCCAAATCGAAGTCGTGGTTAATGACTTCTTCGTTTTCGATGTCCACATTGGCGGTCAGGATATGTAGTAGTGACTCTTCGTCAATGGGGTCGCCGTCGCCTTCAGCAATGATCCAGGCCGTGGGCTGGTCAAGTTCTAATTCGCCATCAATACTGACATCTTCGGTGTCTTCGGAAATGTCGTAGCTAATGTCGACGTCGGGAGTTTCACCTGATTCAATATTGGATTGTGCATCATTGTCGTCATCCGATCCGCATGCGGTGAGTGCTAACGCTGCACTGAGGACAATGCCCGCCGCCGTAACGAGCTTGGATCGGCTGTGTTGTTGTGACATGTGCTTCCTTGTGATTGGGAGTTGAACCGAGAAATATTTTAGCGCGGCCAACGAAGTTTAGAGTTCA
>Ga0209487_1003236_pt1 | contig 12859 bp, 10 predicted proteins | sample Poulit2012_FD_187524 | JGI IMG/M metagenome (GOLD analysis project Ga0209487, IMG submission 187524) | Agricultural soil microbial communities from Georgia to study Nitrogen management - Poultry litter 2012 (SPAdes) (version 2) | ecosystem: Environmental > Terrestrial > Soil > Agricultural land... | reverse complement strand
ACATTGAGGTCGGCGCAGCGCTTTTCCACAGGCTGAATTGTGATCGCCTAATAAGCCGCTCCAGCGGCACAAAGCAGCGCCGTCCATTCAGCCCTCCGCGGACGCAAAAAGGCTTCAATAACAGACGGCGCTGCTTGGCTTAGCGCTGAGTTAGTACCGCGTCATTTCCGCGGCGCTAGTCCTTACCGGGTGCTGAACGCCGCATCGAATGCCGCTGCGGGCGGCTCGAATGCAAACTTCTTCACAAATTCGATTGCCTCGGGCGCACCGACGAGTCGATCCATACCGGCGTCTTCCCATTCGACAGAGAGCGGACCGTCATAACCGATCGTGTTCAGCATGCGGAAGCAGTCTTCCCACGGCACATCCCCATGACCGGTCGAGATGAAGTCCCAACCGCGACGAGGATCCGCCCACGGGAGGTGCGAACCGAGGCGGCCGTTGCGACCGTTACCAACCCGGCGCTTGGAGTCCTTGCAGTGGACATGGAAAATATGATCCCTAAAGTCCCACAGGAACCCGACGGGATCGAGGTCCTGCCACATGAAGTGGCTCGGATCCCAGTTGATGCCAAAAACCTCGGGGCGGTTTATGGTCTCGAGGGTGCGTTGCGCCGTCCAGTAATCATATGCAATTTCCGACGGATGAACTTCAAGCGCAAACCGGACGCCCTCTTCTTCAAACACATCGAGAATCGGGTTCCAGCGATCAGCGAAGTCTTGGTATCCCGCATCAATGAGTTCTTCGGCTACGGGCGGGAACATCGCGACGTACTTCCAGATCGATGAACCCGTAAACCCGACCACGGTCTTCACGCCGAGTTTCGCGGCAGCACGGGCCGTCATCTTCATTTCTTCGGCTGCACGCTGGCGCACTCCCTCCGGATCACCATCGCCCCAAATCCGATCGGGCAACATGTCACGGTGGCGCTGGTCAATGGGATCGTCGCAAACGGCTTGCCCCTTAAGGTGATTGGAAATCGCATAGACGTTGAGACCATGGCGCTCTAATACTTCGCGCTTTGCAGGAATGTAATTGTCGTCTTCCACGGCAGCCCAGGGATCAAAGTGGTCTCCCCAGCACGCGATTTCCAATCCGTCATAGCCCCACGACGCTGCCAAGCGAGCGACTTCTTCGAAGGGCAAATCTGCCCACTGACCCGTGAATAGGGTAATTGGTCGTGCCATGCCTCTACACTCCTTCGTAATTTAAGAAATAGGCGTCCACACCGTGCCGGCATCAGCGGAACTTTCGACGGCAGCAAGAACCCGCTGCACCGCCAAACCGTCCGCAAATGAGGGCAGCGGTTGCCGATCATTGGCAATATCTTGAATGAGATCCGCAGCCTGGTGCACGAATCCGTGTTCATAACCCAAACCATGCCCCGGTGGCCACCACGCGGCAATATATGGGTGGCCTTCTTCGGTCGCGATGATGCGGCGATAGCCGGCTGTTTGCTGCTCGTCCGAAGCATCGAAAAACTCGAGGACGTTCATGTCTTCGAAGTCGAAGACGAGCGAACCCTTCGTACCGTTTATTTCAATGCGGATCGCATTCTTGCGTCCCCAAGCAAACCGTGTCGCCTCAAAAGTGGCGATCGCTCCGCCCGAGAACCGCGCCAAGAACAGCGCGGCATCATCAACGGTCACGGGGCCGCGCTCCGATCCGGCCTCGCCAGAAAGTCCACTATGCGATATTGATACCGGACGCTCATCGACGAAGGTCTCCATCATTCCGGTGACCCCGGTTATCGATTCGCCGGTCATATACTGCGTCAGGTCAATAATGTGCGCTCCGATGTCGCCCAAGGCACCCGAGCCAGCCTTCTCTTTATCGAGCCGCCAAGAAAGCGGCGCGCTCTCATCGGCCAGCCAGTCTTGCAAGTACTGTGCGCGCACTTGGCGAATTGAGCCAATCTTCCCCGCCGCGATCAATTCGCGGGCGAGGGCAACAGCCGGCACGCGGCGGTAGGTGAATCCCACCATGGCGCGCACTCCCTTGGTCGCCGCGCGCTCGGCAGCCGCCGCCATCGCTTCCGCCTCCTGCACTGAATTTGCCAGTGGCTTTTCACAAAGCACGTGCTTACCGGCATCCAGGGCAGCAATCGCGATTTCGGCGTGCGTGTCGCCCGGTGTGCAGATGTCGATTAAGTCAACCTCGTCGCTCTCGACTACCGCACGCCAGTCCGTGTTATACGTCTGCCAGCCTAACTTGGTAGCAGCTTCGGCCACTGCGTCCGCATTGCGGCCAACAATCGTTTTCATGACCGGGTTTAGCGCCAGGTCGAAAAATTTCGGTGCTACCCGCCAACCTTGCGAGTGGGCGGCGCCCATGAACGAGTACCCGATCATGCCGATCCGCAGTTCGGGGCGTGTATCGGCCGGAGCAGCTGTAAAACTCATGATTGTTACCAATCCTCGTCTCTACGGTTACTGTGGCGGACGTGCGGCAAAATAACGACGTCCGCCACAGCGGGGAACTAGCGAATTGGATCAGGACTCAAATGCCATTGGCAGATACTCGTCGACGTTGTCCTTCGTAACGACCGGAGCGAACAACTGAATCTCGCGCGGTACCTCAACTTCAACGAGGTCGCTCATGGCTTTGCCCTGTGCGAGCAAGCGCGCCAGTTTGATGCCGTCCGCCGCCTGGGTTGAGGGGTAAACGACCGTCGCGCGTACGTAGGACTCACCGCTCTTGATGAGTTCCATCATGTCCTTTGAACCCGCGCCACCCACGAGGAAGAACTCGTCGCGGCCCGCAGCGTCAATAGCTGCCATAACACCGATGCCCTGGTCATCATCGTGGTTCCAGATCGCGTCGATTTCCGGCGCAGCCTGCAGCAGGTTTGCAGTTACAGCTTCACCACTTTCAACGGTGAATTCGGCAGCTACGCGGTGCTGGACAGATAGGCCACAAACTTCAAGCGCGTCCGCGAAGCCCTGCGAGCGGTCCTGCGTGAGCGGAAGCGAGTCGATGCCGGCAATTTCGGCCACGACCGCGTCACTTTGGCCTTCGAGTTCTTCACAGATGAATTCACCCGCGCTCACACCCATGCCGTAGTTATCACCCAGCAGGGTCGTGCGTGCGGCATTGAGGTCGGAGAATTCCCGGTCAACGTTGACGACAATGATGCCAGCCTGCATGGCGTCCTTGGCAACCTCGGTCAGTTCCGCACCATCGAAGGGCAAGAGCACGATGGCGTCTACGCCGTCGTTAATGAAGGTTTCGATGTGACCGATTTGGGTATTGGTGTCGTTCGTACCTTCAGCGACCTTCAAATCGATGTCGTCGTACTCTTCGGCAACAGCGATCGCAGCCTTACTGATCGCCGCCATCCAGCCGTGGTCGGCCGCAGGCGCCGAGAAACCGATCGTGACGGTATCGCCCGGCTCATCGTTGTCCGACACCGCTACGGGTGCCGGGGCCGTATCGCCACCGTTTCCGTCTGACTCCGGCGGCGGTTCATTTGAAGTACAAGCAGCGAACAGCGCGGCAGCAGCGGTGAGCGCACCGAGCTGCAGAGCGAGCCTGCGACGTGGCTTTATAGACATGTTTCCTCCTAGAGGATTTTCGGGATTTACCTTGCGATGAGGACGATTAGGTCCGGGTGGATAGATGAGTTGCCTGCGGGGTCTCCTGCGACCCCTAGGTACTCACCTGCCGTCGTACTCCACGCTCAGCAATGTGCTGCTGCAATAGCACCGCAATCACAATGATCAGACCCTTGGTGACGGCCTGCGCTGAACTGGAGAGGTTGTTGAGAATAAAGACATTGCTCAGGGTCGAGAAAATCACGACGCCGAATACTGTGCCGACGATTGTGCCGCGGCCCCCCGAGAGCAAGGTTCCGCCGATAACGACGGCGGCGATCGCGTCGAGCTCTGCCATCACGCCATGCGTGGAATTTCCCGTGGTCGTGCGCGCCATAAGCATGACGGCTCCGATCCCGGCGGTTGATCCAGCGAGCGTGTATAGCCAAACGGTGTGGCGCTTGACATTGATCCCGGCGAGCCTAGCGGCCTCGGGGTTACCGCCCACGGCGACCGTTCGACGTCCAAAAGTGGTTCGGTTTAAAACGAACCAGCCGACTACGGCGACGAAAACGAAAATCCACACGAGGCGGGGAATGCCGAGAAAATTGCCCCGCACATTATCAAGAAAATCGGGAACGTATTCGATGCGCTGCGTCTTGCGGTCGGCGATGATCTCTGCGAGTCCGCGCGCCGAAGCCATCATGGCGAGGGTGGCAATAAAGGGCACAATCTTGCCAAACGAGACCATTATTCCGTTCAGGAATCCGCACACTGCACCGACAAGGACCGCAACGACAACCAGCAGCATCCAGTGCGTGTCATTGGCCATCACCTGGGTGGATACGGTCGTGGCCCACACGCTCGCAAGCGCCATCACCGCCCCCACGGAGAGGTCGATTCCGCCGCCAGTGATGACAAACGTCATACCGATTGAGATGACCCCGATGGTGGCGCCCAACCCCAAGATCGTCATGACGTTGGACACAGCCGCGAAGCGCTCACCTCCGGTGATGAAACCGACGATGCACAGCAGTACCAGCGCCACGACAAGCCCAGAATTTCGGGCAATTGCTGAGGTGCCGAAGGGGCGAGCGGCAATCTTGGCCGCCTCTTCTTCGGTCAGTGACTCTTTGACCTCTTGCGAGCTCACGCCACACTTCCTTCCATAACCAGGTCCAAGACTTGGTGCTCGTTGATTTCGCTGGCCGGTCCGGTGTGCACGACCTTGCCCTCAGAAATCACCAGCACGTTGTCAGATAAGCCCAAAACTTCCTCCACCTCGGAGGAAACGATGACGACCGCGACGCCCGAATCAGCGAGGTCACGAATCAGGCGATAAATCTCGGTGCGCGCACCCACATCAACCCCGCGGCTCGGTTCATCTAGCAGCAAGACCTTGCAGCCGTGCAGCAGCCAGCGCGCGAGCACCACTTTTTGCTGATTGCCGCCCGAAAGGGTGCGGGCCGTGCGCTGAATATCTGGTGGTCGTACGTCCAGATCAGTTACCTGCGCAGCAGCCTGCTTACGCTCTTTGCGGTCTTGGAGCCAGCCGAAGTTGGCGGTGCGCTGGAACGTTGACAAAGTGATGTTGCGGTAGACCGTCTCGTCGAGAATCAATCCCTGGCTCTTGCGCTCCTCAGGGCACAGGCCCATCCCGTGGCGCACGGCTGCCGTGACGGATCCGGCCCGCACTTTTTCGCCGTTAATTTCGACCACGCCGCGCACGCGGGGCCGCGCGCCGTAGATCGACTCTAAGATCTCGGATCGCCCGGCACCTACCAGCCCGGTCAGTCCCACAACTTCTCCGGCACGGACGGTAAACGACACGTCTTCGAAACGATCACCATCACTGATGCCGTCGACTTTCAGCACAACCGGCGCCTCTTCGAAATGGTTATCGGCCCGGCGCTCGGGGAAGACGTATTCGATGGCGCGCCCGGTCATGTAGTTGATGAGTTCGTTCGTGGTGGTGGTCTTGGCGTCCAGATTCGTAGCGACGGTCTGGCCATCCTTCAAAACTGTGATGCGGTCCCCCACCTGGCGAATTTCTTCCAGGCGGTGCGAAATATAAATGACCGCCACGCCCTGTGATACGAGCTCGCGTGTGACCCGGAAGAGATTTTCCACTTCTTCGGAGTCGAGGACGGCTGAGGGCTCATCCATCACGATCAATTTGGCATTGCGCGATAGCGCCCGGGCCATGGAGACAATCTGTTTACCGGCTGCCGAGAGCGTGCCGACCTCTTGATGGGCCGAAATTTCTTCGTGCCCTAATCGCTTGAGAATTTCTCGAGTGCGGCTTGCCGCCTCGGAGCGACGCGAAAAGCCAGCGCGCGCGAGTTCATGACCAAGATAGATATTTTCAGCCACGGTGAGTCCGTCGACGACATCGAGTTCCTGATACATCGTCGCGATACCCAAATCGAGAGCCTGGACGGGCGAGTTGAGTTCGACCTCTTTGCCCATCCACTCAATGGTCCCGGCGTCATGGTGATGCGCCCCGGCAAGAACTTTGATCATGGTCGATTTGCCCGCGCCGTTTTGGCCTAGCAAGCAGTGCACTTCTCCGGCCCGCACGTCAAGGTCAACGCCATCTAGCGCCTTGACCCCCGGGAAGATCTTTTCAATTCCCCGCATGTGGAGCAGTGGAGTTGGAAGATCAGCATCGATCTGATTCATAGTGTGCACGTTAGAGCCACTTTTGCTAAACGTCAAGCAGAAGTTCCAAATAATCGTCATAAGTTGGTAGATTGTTATCAATACTTGACCCCGGACACGCAAAAGCCGCAGAAAATCGTGGAATGAAGCGTGGAGCATGAATTTCGAAGCGAGGCGCGTGCTTGACTATGGACATGGCCGAAGCCCAAAAGTTCGCCCCAAAGCCGTATGGCGCAGGCGAGATGTTTCAACTTTTTCGCGACGGCGCCACACGCACTAGAGCCGAACTCACGACCCTGACCGGTCAGTCGCGTTCTACCGTGGCCGCTCGGCTCGAGATGCTCGCAACCCTGGGGCTGATCGGTCCGGCCGGTGAGGCGAATTCCACGGGCGGCCGCCCACCGGCGGTATTTGCCTTCACGCCCACCACAAAACTCGTATTGGCTGTCGACCTGGGTGCCACCCACATGGGCATCGCCGTCACCGATTTGGCCGCGAACGTATTGGAAGAGCACTACGAGCCGTGCGATATCGCCGCGGGCCCGGAAACACTCCTAACTCGCATCGCGGAAATAGGCGGAGACCTGGTGCAGAAAACGGGGCGCCCACTGGCCGATATTGCCGCTATCGGGATTGGCCTTCCGGGACCAGTTGATCACTCCTCGGGCCGCCCAATTAATCCGCCGATCATGCCCGGCTGGGATGATTTCGACGTGCCGGCCATGCTCGGCGCCGCGCTGGATGCGCCCGTCCTCGTCGATAACGATGTGAACATTATGGCGCTGGGCGAGCATGCCAAGGCTTTTCCGGAGGTGGATCACCTCTTATTCGTCAAGATCGCCACCGGCATCGGTTCGGGCGTAATTATGGACGGCGAGCTGCGCCGGGGCGCGCGCGGTGCGGCCGGAGATCTGGGGCACGTGGCGGTGCTGGCAAACGAGGAACGGCTTTGTCGGTGCGGCAACTTTGGCTGCTTAGAGGCAGTGGCCTCCGGGATGGCGCTTGCCGAGGATCTCCAAAAGGCCGGATTGGACGTTCATGACCTGCGCGACGTGGTATCGGCGGTGCGCCAGGGTGACCTAATGGCGAGTGCGGCGGTCCGGGAAGCAGGGCGCCAAATTGGCGAAGTCCTCGCCACGTGTGTCTCGCTGTTCAATCCCTCGCTCATCGTCATTGGCGGCATCATGGCGGAGGCCGGTAATCAGCTATTAGCCGGAATTCGCGAGGTCGTCTACCGCCGCTCCCTCCCGCTCGCGACGCAGCAATTGCGCATTGCCACGACGGAGGTTGGACCGCGCGCAGGTATTTACGGTGCGGCCGTTATGGCCGCGGAACAGGTACTTTCCGTCGCCGCGATCGAAACCGCGATCAAGTCAGAAGTCACTAGTTAACGCCGCCGGGCACTCACTCGATAAACTGGACCTAAATCAAGCGCCACGCTGGGCAGAAAGGATCGGTCAATGGCGACTGAACGGAAAGTGCTGGTCGTGCGCGGAGGCTGGGAGGGCCACGAACCGGTAGCCGCGAGCGACCTGTTTATTCCCTTCTTGGAGGCGAATAATTTTCGCGTGCAGGTCGAGGACTCACTTGAGGTATATGCGGATGGCCAGTTCATGGATTCCCTCGACCTAATCGTCCAGTGTTGGACGATGGGCGAAATCTTGCCGGAAGAGTTGGCTGGCCTACGGGCGGCAATCGAAGCGGGAACCGGCTTTGCCGGATGGCACGGCGGAGTGGTCGATTCCTTCCGCATGTCGAGTGATTATCTGCAACTCATGGGCGCCCAGTTCGCGGCTCATCCAAATGACTTCGTGCGCCATTCGGTGCAGATAGTTCCACAGCAGGCCGATCACGAGATTGTTGCTGGCATGCCGCAGAGTTTTTCTCTTACGACCGAGCAGTACTGGATGCTCACCGATCCGCTAAATGAGGTTCTCGCAACGACCACCATCCCCGCTGGCGAAAGCACGCCCTGGGACCGCGATGTCATCTCGCCAGTGGTGTGGACGCGGCGCTGGGGCGAGGGGAAGATTTTCGTCTCGACTATCGGCCATGGGGTATCGGATTTCGCGATTACCCAGGTGCGCCAAATTACCGAGCGCGGTTTACTGTGGGCGGCGCGCAGTACACGAGCATAGTGCCCAATTCCGGAATCTCCGGCACCCGCCAATCCCGCTCCGGAATCCGCTCGAACCCCATACGCTGATACAGACGCGCGGCCTTCGCGTTACTCTCCATGAGCGATAAAACGGCCTCCATCCCCCGCCGATGCGCCAGCGCCACAGCCTCCCGCATGATCAACTCCCCCACTCCCCGACCGCGATATGAGTGCGCAACCCCCAACATTCGCAACTCCATTTCGCCCGGCAAAGCAATATCAGCCAGCGCGCTTCCCGCCTCCGCCACCGTGATCGTGCCAGCAATCGCTCGCGCGGCGGTGCTGGGTTCGCTGGCGTCATCCCCTTCAGTAGCCACCGCCACGAGCACATCGACGCCGTCCGCCGCGGCCCGTCCCGCCGCGTCCTCCAAGTGCGCGGCATAATCATTTTCGCCCTGAATTAGACCGTCCAAAAGATACGCGTCACGCGCAATGCGACCAGCCGTCGCCAATTCGTCCGGCCGGGCACCCCTGACGAAAAATTGCGCCGCCATTACTGCGCTGTCTCCGGCGGGCCTTCCGCCAGCAGTGCCTTAAAGCCAGCCTCATCCAGCACCGGCACGCCAAGTTCAAGAGCGCGGTCGTGTTTGGATCCGGGATTTTCACCGACCACGACGTAGTCGGTCTTTTTAGACACCGAACCCGTGGCCTTACCGCCGCGCTCCAAAATCGCTTCCCGGGCCCCATCACGTGTGAAATCTTCTAACGATCCCGTCACCACGATCGTCAGTCCGTCGAGCGTCAGCGCTACCGACTCATCGCGCTCATCGGCCATGCGCACGCCCGCCGCCGCCCATTTTTCAATAATCAGTCTGTGCCAGCGGTCGGCTTGTGCAGCGCCCGGCTCGTCGAACCACTCGCGCACCGATGCCGCGATTGTGGGCCCCACCCCCTCGGCGTCCGCAATTTGCTCAACAGAAGCGGCATCAATCGCAGCAATTGATCCGAATTTTTGTGCGAGAGAACGAGCGGCCGTCGGCCCGACATGGCGAATCGACAGCGCAACCAGCACCCGCCACAGGGGTTGCTCCTTGGCAGCCTCCAAGTTCCGAAGCAGCGTCTCACCAGTGCGGTTCAAGTCCCCAGCCGCCCGCTGCACACCGTCGACCTTCGAATCTCGACTCAAAATAAACAGCGGTACTCGGCGCAGTTTCTCCGCATCCAAATCAAACAGGTCGCCCTCATCGTGCACCACGTCGGCCGCCAAAAGTGCTCCAGCGGCTTCCCAGCCCAAAGACTCAATATCGAGGGCTCCCCGCGAACCAACATGAAAGAGGCGCTCTCGCAATTGCGCCGGGCAACTGCGCGTATTCGGGCACCGAATATCAACATCGCCCTCCTTCGCCGGCGCCAACCCCGTACCGCACGATGGGCAGTGTGTCGGCATCACGAACTCGCGCTCATCCCCCGACCGCAGCGCGACCACCGGCGCCACGACCTCCGGAATAACGTCTCCGGCCTTGCGCAGCACCACGGTGTCACCGATCAGCACGCCCTTGCGCGCGACCTCTTCCTGATTGTGCAGCGTCGCCATCTCAACGGTCGAGCCAGCCACGAGCACCGGCTCCATCACGGCATATGGCGTCACTCGCCCCGTCCTACCCACGTTCACGCGGATGTCGAGCAGTTTTGTGGTCACTTCTTCGGGCGGGAATTTAAATGCCGTGGCCCAGCGCGGCGCCCGCGACGTCGTTCCCAGTTGGCGCTGCATCGCGACCTGGTCGACCTTGATGACGATGCCGTCGATCTCGTGCTCGACAGCGTGGCGATTTTCGCCGTAGTACTCCACGAATTCGGCCACCTCGTCAGCACCCTTAAGCACTTTGGCCTGCGCCGATGTGGGCAGCCCCCACTGCTTTAAATGCTCATAGGCCTCGGATTGGCGCTCCAGGCTCCACCCCCGCATCGCCCCGATCCCGTGCGATAAAAACCGCAGCGGGCGCGCAGCCGTCACGGCAGAATCTTTCTGCCGCAGCGAACCAGCTGCCGCATTGCGCGGATTGGCGAACGGGCTCAAACCCGCCTCTACCCGCGCTGCATTGAACTCCTCGAACATGCTGACCGGGAAAAAAACCTCACCTCGCACCTCGAGCAGGTCGGGTGCCTGCTCCGCGCCCGCTATGCGATGCGGAATGCCCGCAATTGTGCGCACATTAGCCGTGACGTCCTCGCCCACCACGCCATCGCCCCGCGTCGCGCCGCGCACCAACTCCCCGTTTTCATACGTCAAATTAACCGCGAGCCCGTCAATTTTCAGTTCACATAAAAACTGCGGAACCGCCCCCAATTCCGCATTCGTCCGCGCAATCCAGGTGCGCAACTCCTCGATCGAAAACACGTTGTCGAGACTGAGCATGCGCTCGGCATGCTGCACCGGGGCGAATGTCGTTGACGCCTGTCCGCCCACCGTCTGCGTGGGCGACTCCGGCCGCCGAAGCTGGGGAAACTGTTCCTCTAAATCCGCAAGTTCTTGCACGAGACGGTCATATTCGCCGTCCGAGATCGTGGGAGCATCCTGCACATAATAGGCGGCCCGGTGGTCCTCAATTTCTTTCGCGAGTTCGGTCCATCGGTGTTGCACATCAGAAGAAGCAGGCTGCGTAGTCACGCTCGATATTATCCCGAAACCCCAAAGAATTCGCTCTTCGAGCCTCAGTTAGCGACGCTGAACTCGCGCATCCGATCCATCGTGCGCGTCGCCTTCGCAATCGTCGCCTGACCAAGCACCTTCGTACCGTCGTACACCACACAGGATTGCCCCGGCGCCAATCCGCGCACCCCATCAATCAGTTCAACTTCCATCTCGCCACCCGCCAGCGCTCGCACGCGCGCGGCGAGCGGCCGCCCGTGGGCGCGGATCTGAGCGGTGGCCTCGATCCAGTCGGCCGGCTCGTCAACGAACCACACGGCCTGATCCGCGTGCAGGTGATGGACCGTCAACAATTCCTGCGGCCCGACCACGATCCGCGAGGTCTCAGGCTGGACCTCAAGCACGTAGCGGGGTTTACCATCCGTCGCCGGTTTGCCGATCGCCAACCCCTTACGCTGACCGACTGTGAACGCAAACGCACCGTCGTGGTGCCCCAGCACCTCGCCATGCACATCCACGATCTCACCCGGCTTCTTACCCAGCCGCTCGCGCAAAAATCCCTGCGTGTTTCCGTCTGCAACAAAACAAATGTCATAGGAGTCCGGCTTATTCGAGATCCCGAGCCCCCGCGCCTCGGCCTCGGCCCGCACCTCATCCTTTGAAGCGACGTCCCCGAGCGGAAAAATTGCGCGCGCCAACCGCTGCGGCCCCATCACCGCAAGCACGTAAGACTGGTCTTTTTGCGTGTCAACCGACCGGTGCAGTTCACGCCCGCCGGGCCCATCCACGATTCGCGCATAGTGGCCGGTGCAAACGGCATCGAAACCCAGGGCGATGCCCTTATCTAGCAGCGCCTGAAACTTGATGTGCTCATTGCAGCGCACACACGGGTTAGGGGTGCGCCCCGCCTCGTATTCGGCCAAGAAATCGGCCACGACCGTATCTTCGAATTTCTCGGACAGATCCCACACGTAGTAGGGAATATTCAAAATTGCTGCTGCTCGGCGCGCATCGGAAGCATCCTCGATCGTGCAGCACCCGCGCGATCCGGCTCGCATCTGGTCGCGGTTGCGCGACAGCGCCATGTGCACGCCGACCACGTCGTGCCCCGCCTCGACCGCGCGGGCAGCCGCCACCGCGGAGTCGACTCCCCCGCTGAGTGCTGCTAATACCTTCACGCCAATCCTCCCGCGAGTCCCGCCGCGCGCGCCCGCTCCACGACCTCGGGCAAGGCGGCCAGTACCGCGTCAATATCTGAATCTGTTGTTGTGTGTCCGAGCGAAAACCGCAGCGCCCCGCGCGCCACATTCTCGGCCAATCCCATCGCCAGCAGGACGTGGGAGGGCTGCGGAACTCCAGCCTGACACGCGGAACCAGTAGAGACCTGAATTCCCTTTGAGTCAAGTAGGTAGAGCAGCGAATCGCCCTCACACCCCGGGAAAGTCACGTGCAAATTGGCCGGCAATCGCCCAAATTCACTCGCATTCGGATCATCGAGATCTGGTCCGCGCACCACCGCGTCGGTCAATTCTAAAACGCCCTCGGCCAGGCGATTGCGCAGGGTAGCAAGCCTGCGTGCGGTATCGATTTGATTTTGGACGGCGACGCTCACCGCGGTTGCCAGCGCGCGGGCTGCGGGCACGTCCAGGGTGCCCGAACGCACGCCGCGTTCTTGACCTCCCCCGTGTAGCACCGGCGTCAGTGTTGTTTCGCGCGTGGCGAGGAGCGCTCCGACGCCCGGGGTGCCACCGATCTTGTGGCCGGAGATCGACATGGTATCGACAGCCGAGGCGCTGAAGTTAACGGGAACCTGTCCCACTGCCTGCACCGCGTCGCAGTGCACCGGGATACCGTGCTTTTGCGCCAGTTCCTTTAGCTTTGCAACCGGCTGGATTGCGCCCATCTCGTTATTCGCCC
>Ga0209487_1003235_pt1 | contig 12860 bp, 13 predicted proteins | sample Poulit2012_FD_187524 | JGI IMG/M metagenome (GOLD analysis project Ga0209487, IMG submission 187524) | Agricultural soil microbial communities from Georgia to study Nitrogen management - Poultry litter 2012 (SPAdes) (version 2) | ecosystem: Environmental > Terrestrial > Soil > Agricultural land... | reverse complement strand
TTGGAAATGTATCACTAAGAAGTTCCTTCTTGAAAATGTAATCATGAATGTAGTACAAGCTTTATCAACCAAGAGGTTTATAAAGTTACTAACTATGTTAGAAGTTAAAACAATGTTATACGGTCTGGTAGTTCAGTGGTTAGAATGCCTGCCTGTCACGCAGGAGGTCGCGGGTTCAAATCCCGTCCAGGCCGCCATTAAATTTAATTTAAAATAAACGTTACATACATGACTCTGATAAAATAGAGATCATGTATTTTTTATTTTTATTTATAATAATTGGTTTATTATAGCTATCTGTCGTTTTCGGTAAGGTATTATTTCTTATTCGTTTAAAGTAAGATATAATATAAAGAGAATGAAAATATGCTTTCATAATGAGGCGTTGTGATAATCATTCGCTCATTAGAAATTGGGGACTTAAATATGGATGAATTCTCCTTTATAAATTCGATTAAACAATCACTTTATAAACAATCAAGTCTTGTTAAAGGTGTTGGTGATGATGCAGCAGTGTTTCGTCAGCAAACACAGGATATCGTTACGGCAGTCGATACCTTTGTGGAAAACATTCATTTTACAAGGCAAACCATGCCGCCATTCTATATAGGATATCGTGCATTAGTGGCTAATATTAGTGATATAGCCGCTATGGGAGCTAGCCCGGCATTTTATCTTGTATCGATTATTATTCCTAAAACATGGACTGAAAATGAATGCATGGAAATATTCTCCGGTATGAAAAAAGTAGGAAAAGAATATCGGATGGATTTAATTGGTGGGGATACTGTTTCAGGTAGTGAATTATCAATATCAATTACTGTAATTGGTTATGTAAATAGAGGACAAGCTAGATATAGAAGCGTAGCAAAAGATCAAGACGTTGTTTTTGTAACGGGTACATTAGGCGATTCAAGAGCTGGGTTACATATGTTATTAAATCAGGGTGACTATATAAATGAAAGCTATTTCAAAGAAAGGCACCAAATGCCTACGCCACGAATTGACTTTGTAAACGGATTACAACAGATTCCTCGAATGGCGTTAAACGATATTAGTGATGGAATTGCTAATGAAGCTACGGAAATTGCGGAAGCGTCAGAAGTTGATATTCACTTAGTTGAAGAAGCCATTCCCCTTGCTGAATCATTTGATCAGTTTTCCGATCATTTACAAGAAAAGTGGAAGTATTTTGGTGGTGAAGACTTTGAAATACTCGGTACGGTGCCACTCAAGAACTGGTCACACGTACAGTCCGTCGCAGATCGAGTCGGAATTCAAGTAACGGAAATAGGCAAGGTTGTATTGCCAAGGAAAGAAAGTGGCAATGTTTATTTACAAAAAGGTAATCAAGTACGTCCACTAACTAAAAATGGATATACGCATTTGACGTAAAGTAGGTGTAAAAATGAATACGTATCAAATAAAGACCCATTCAATGGAAGAGACGATGACGCTTGGTTCGGAATTAGCTGCTTTACTTGAACCAAATGACGTCATTACGCTTGAGGGAGATTTAGGAGTTGGGAAAACTGCATTTACTAAAGGGATTGCTAAAGGACTCCAGATAAGTAGAATGGTAACAAGCCCAACCTTTACGATTGTGAAACAATATCAAGGTACTTTAGCCTTAAATCATATGGATGCTTACCGTTTGGAGCATTCGGAGGAAGATATCGGGTTTGATGAATACTTTAATAGTGGTGGTGTCTCCGTAGTTGAGTGGGCTCAATTTATCGAAGATTATTTGCCACCTGATCGATTAGCGGTTGAAATTAGCTATGTAGATGAATATACTAGAAACTTAGTCTTTAAACCGATTGGAAGTCATTTTACAAACATCATTACCGAACTTAAATATAAAAGCTGAATGATAAAGATAAAAAACTAGAATGTGTGATAAGGGGTTATGAATATGAACATACTTGCGATTGATACATCCACTCATTTAATGGCTGTTGCATTGGTAACGAATGGACAAGTAGTAGGTGAGCTAACGACAAATTTGCCAAAAAATCACTCTGTCCGTTTGATGCCTGCGATTAGCAAGTTAATGGCGGAAGTTGAGATGTCTCCAAAGCAGCTGCATAAAATAGTCGTTGGAAAAGGGCCTGGTTCATATACGGGGGTTCGGATTGGTTTAACAACAGCTAAATCAATGGCGTGGGCCTTAGATATACCAGTTGTAGGTGTATCAAGTATACAGGTACTAGCCTACCAAGGACGTTTTTTCAATTCATATATTTGCCCTTTTTATGATGCCCGGCGTGGCAATGTCTATACTGGCATGTATCAGTGGAAGCATGATAAACTAGTAACAGTATATTCAGAAGAGAATATATCCATGGAGTCTTGGCTCGATAAATGGAAGCTAGCTGGCGAGAAAGTTTTGTTCTTGAGTCCAGATATTGAATTGTATAAAACAATGATTATCGATAAAATGCCGGATTCGGCAATTATTCCGCAATCGGTTTATCATGTATTGGACCCTACACACTTAGCGTTGGCGGGTATGGATGAAGAGCCAGATGATACGCATACGTTAACACCAAATTATTTACGCCTAGCCGAGGCTGAGGCTAATTGGATTAAATCACAAAAGGAAACTAAATAAAATGGCAGAATTAGTAATCAGGAAAATGAGTATTATTGATATTGACGAAGTGATGGAAGTAGAGAAGTCGTCTTTTGCTGAACCTTGGCCAAAGGAAATTTTTGCCCAAGAAGTATCAAAAAATGATTATGCTTATTATTTTGTCGCTCAATTGAATAATAAAGTTATTGGCTATGCGGGAATGTGGGTCGTTATTGATGATGCACAAATAACGAATATTGCTATTATACCGCAATACCGTGGACTTAAAATAGGAGAAAAACTATTTGAGTATGTGTGCCAACAAGCGATGAGAATGAGTGTAGAGCGCTTATCGTTAGAAGTAAGGGTTTCAAATATTATTGCACAAGGAATGTATCGTAAATTTGGATTTGTTCCAGGTGGTATCCGGAAAAATTACTATACGGATAATCAGGAAGATGCAATTGTGATGTGGGTGAACTTATGATAAAAAAAGACCGTTATATATTAGGGATCGAAACAAGTTGTGATGAAACAGCGGTTGCTGTCGTTAAAAATGGAACCGAGATCGTTGTAAATATTGTCGCTTCGCAAATAGAGAGTCATAAACGTTTTGGTGGGGTTGTACCGGAGATTGCTGCAAGACATCATGTCGAGCAAATAACGGTCGTATTAGAGGAAGCTTTCAATGAGGGGAATTTATCTTGGGAGCAAATTGACGCGATCGCGGTTACGGAAGGTCCGGGGTTAGTCGGTGCCTTACTGATCGGTGTCAATGCTGCGAAAGCAATCGCCTTTGCAAAGGATAAACCTTTAGTAGGTGTTCACCATATTGCCGGACATATCTACGCGAACCGACTTGAAAAAGAGTTTGAATTCCCTCTCCTATCCTTAATCGTGTCAGGCGGACATACTGAGCTCGTTTTGATGAGGGAGCATGGTGTTTATGAGGTCATCGGTGAAACACGCGATGACGCTGCTGGCGAAGCCTTTGATAAGGTAGCTAGAATGTTGGATTTACCTTACCCTGGAGGACCCCATATTGATGAGCTAGCCAAGATTGGCAAGGAAAACATAGACTTTCCACGTGCATGGTTAGAAAAGGATAGTTATGATTTTAGCTTTAGTGGTTTGAAGTCAGCGGTTATTAATAAAATTCATAATGCAAAACAGCGTGAAGAGAAACTGAAAAAGGAAGATATTGCTGCGAGTTTTCAAGCAAGTGTCATCGAGGTACTCGTCGAGAAGACCTATCGGGCAGCACGTGAACATGGAGTGAAACAAGTAATTGTTGCCGGGGGAGTTGCAGCGAACCATGGATTACGTGCTACATTGGAAGAGAAGTTTTCTACGACAGACATTCCGTTACTTATCCCACCCCTACATTTATGCACAGATAATGCGGCCATGATTGCTGCAGTAGGGGCGATTGATTATGAACAAGGGAGACGATCTGGATGGGATTTAAATGCAAATCCTTCTTTGCCTTTAGTTTAAAGGAACATAAGGTCATCTAGACACTGTATCTAATCTTCTATTCCCTTAATAAATGAAGGTCTAAAGAAATACTACGATTCCAACGATATTATTCAACAAAATATACTATTCGTTGTTCAAGCGTTTGAACAACATGATGGAAACATGGTGAACAACAATGTCTAAGAAACAATCCCACTATATACGTACAGACCTCATCTTTATCTTACTCTTGTTTATTGGAGTAAGTTTATTAGCGATCTATAATGCACAACAATTGGAACAATACGCAAATGACAACTTTGTTCTGAAACAAGCGCTTTGGTTTCTTGTTGGTATTGGTATATTAGCGGTGATCCAGTTGCTTGATCTTGAGCAATTGTATAAATCAAGCATTTATGCATATGGATTTGGTGTGTTAATCCTCATTATATTATGGCTAAGTCCACCAAGTATTGCGAAAGTTATTAATGGGTCAAAGAGTTGGTTCACTGGATTGCCTGGACTCTCCTTACAACCTTCAGAGTTCACAAAAATAACACTAATTTTATTTTTAGCTGCAATCATTAGCCATCATAAAGAAAAGTATAAAATAGTTACCGTAACAAGTGATATTTATTTATTGCTTAAAATAATCGGAGCTACGGCTCTCCCGTTTCTACTTACTGTCATCCAGCCTGATCTCGGTTCATCCTTAGTGTACGTATTTATTGCTGGTGTTCTCATCCTGCTAGCGGGAATTGGGTGGAAGATTATTGGTACGTTAATTGTAGGTGGTGGCTCGTTAGTGACAGGAGTCATTATGCTCGTCGTTAATTTTCCGGATATGTCACAAAAGCTGATCGGTATCAAGCCTTATCAAATCAATCGAATTGTCACTTGGTTTGATCCAACCCAGGCGGGGATTGATACCTTTCATATAGATCGATCGATGCTTTCTTTAGGATCAGGTCAATTATTTGGAAAAGGGATGAGCAATATACAAGTCCAACTTCCAGAAGCACATACGGATTTCATTTTTTCTATTATTGGAGAAAGCTTCGGCTTTATGGGAAGTGCCGCTGTTGTATTTCTCTATTTTCTATTATTTTATAAATTAGTAACATTAGGCCTAAAGATCTTTAAATTTAGCGATTTTGGCTCGTATATATGTTTCGGATTTATGAGTTTAATGATTATCCATACCTTTCAAAATATAGGAATGACGATTGGAATTATGCCGATTACGGGTATTCCCTTATTGCTTATTAGTTATGGAGGAAGTTCGATTTTATCTACGATGATCGGCTTTGCGCTTGTTTACCGAGTTGCCGTCGAGTCTTCTATCCAAAGTGATTACCTATTTAAATAGACAGATCGTTCCTATGTAAATGAAAACACTACCCGATGAGTCGGGTAGTGTTTTTTCGCGATACAAAACGTAATAGACCGTTTGATATGTGTTGGCCATTTGCTGTTAATCATGTAATGCAGTCCATTTTTCCAATAACTGTTCAATTTCTACTTTAACTTCACTTGCATGATCCGATAGTTCGAGCGTTTTTTCATGGTCATTAAAGATAGTAGGATCTGTCATTTTTATTTCTGTTTCTTCTAATACCGTCTCAAGTTCTGTAATATTCTTTTCGATTTTAGTGATTTCGCGCTCGATTCTTCGTTGTTCGCTTTGGAGTAATTTATCTTCTTTAAAGCTGCGTTTACTTTCATTCGGAACGGAGGTCCCTTCTTTTGGGGTTACTAATGCTTCCCGGTCTATCTGTTGTTGTTTTTTCTCGACATAATAATCATAATCACCTAAGTAAATAGTTGCGTGATCAGGTTGCATTTCAATCACTTGGTCGGCAACCTTATTAATAAAGTAACGGTCGTGAGATACGAAAATGATCGTTCCCGGAAAGTCATTTAAGGCAGATTCCAGCATTTCTTTACTGTTAATATCTAAATGGTTTGTTGGTTCATCAAGAATGAGTAAATTAGCATGTTGCATCATCAATTTGGCTAAAGCAAGTCGAGCCTTTTCACCACCACTTAATGACTGGACCTGTTGGAGGACATCATCACCAGAGAATAGAAAGTTTCCGAGTACGGTACGAATATCCTTTTCGTCTACGTGTTGATAGGCATCCCATAATTCTTGTAAAACAGTTTGATTCGAGTTCAAATCAGCTTGCTCCTGGTCATAGTAACCAATTTCAACATTCGTACCTACTTGTATATGTCCAGAGACTTGCTTCATTCTGCCCAACAAGATCTTCAATAAGGTTGTTTTCCCAATGCCATTTGGTCCGACAAGAGCAATTCGGTCTCCACGGTTGGCATGAAAGCTAATATCAGAGAATAGTAATGCCTGGTCATCAACATAGCGAAATGCAAGTTGATCTACCTTTAGTACATCGTTTCCACTCCGTTTATTAATTGAAAAGGAAAACGTGGCATCTGATTCTTCACCTAATGGACGATCAAGCCTGTCCACTTTCTCTAATTGTCTTCTTCTGCTCTGTGCGCGCTTCGTAGTAGATGCACGTGCTAAGTTTCTTTGAACAAAATCTTCCATTTGCTTTATTTCGGTTTGCTGTTGTTCGTACTCCCGTAAATCCTTCTCATAATCACGCTTTTTCTGCTCGAGAAAGCGGCTATACGTGCCGTGGTATATGTTAGAATGTCTGCGTGAAATTTCATAAATAATCGAAACTGTTTTATCAAGAAAATAGCGATCATGTGAAACGATTATTACAGCACCCGGATAGCTCCCCAAATAGCCTTCTAGCCAGCTTAACGTATCAATATCTAAATGGTTGGTTGGTTCATCTAATACGAGTAATTCAGGCTTTTGCAAGAGTAGTTTACCGAGAGCAAGCCGGGTTTTTTGTCCACCACTTAAGGAAGTAATGGGGGTCTCATAATCCTCGCGATGAAAGTCCAGTCCAGATAGTACGGCTTGGACATCTGCTTCATACCGGTAACCTCCATCGACGGTAAAAGCTTGCTGCAACTCGTCGTAATCCGTTAAGAGCTTTTGATAGTGGGTGTCATCTAAAGAACCCGCTTGTTTCATCTTCTTTTCAAAAACTCGTAACTCTTGTTCCTGTATTTGCAGATGGGAAAACACTTCGATCATTTCATTCCAAATTGACTTCGTTGATTCTAGCACTGTATGTTGTTCGAGATAACCGATTGTCAGATCTTTAGGCCGATGGAGATCACCCTCATCATGATTCATTTCGCCAGCCATTATTTTAAGTAAGGTTGACTTTCCAGCCCCATTTCTCCCGACAATTGCTATCCGATCATTGCTTTTAATTTCTAGTTTTATATTGGATAAGATCGTTTCTGCTCCAAATGATTTTGATAATGCGTTTAATTGCATGATGATCATATTTTTCACCTCATATCCTATAGTGTATCGTATTCCTTAGCCCGCATGCAATTGTATTGTGAATGAAATCACGACTTATCAAGTCATTTCTGGTAATATAGAAGTATAAATAGATGAGGGAGATGAACGTATGTCGACATTCACTCACTTTAATAAACAAGGAAGAGCCCATATGGTTGATATTAGTGAAAAGGATGCAACAGAACGTATTGCGCGTGCGCGCTCTAGTGTACATGTTACGAAGGATATCTATGTCCGTGTTACGGAAGGTAGCATTGAAAAAGGAGATGTACTAGCTGTGGCTCAAGTCGCCGGCATAATGGCAGCGAAAAACACATCAAATTGGATCCCCATGTGTCATCCACTCCAGTTAAAAGGAATTGACATTTCTTTTGATTGGCTTGTAACGGACCACACGACAGAACTCATCATAGAAGCCTATGTGAAGACAACAGGAAGTACTGGTGTTGAAATGGAAGCATTGACAGCCGCTTCTGCAACCGCACTCACCTTTTATGATATGTGTAAAGCAGTAGACAAGTCGATGATCATCGGCGAAACGTATCTATTGGAGAAAAAAGGCGGTAAAACAGGAGACTATAATCGGCCAAAAAAGGAGGAGTCCTAATGGAGCATAAGAAAATACCACAAGCAACTGCGAAACGATTGCCCTTATACTATCGTTTTTTAAGCAATTTGAATCATCAAGGAAAGACGCGCGTATCTTCGCATGAGCTAAGCAAATCAGTAAAAGTTGACTCCGCAACCATTAGACGCGACTTCTCTTATTTCGGTGCATTAGGGAAAAAAGGCTATGGATACAATGTTGAATATTTACTCGGATTCTTTCGTAAGACATTAGATCAGGATGAATTAACCGAAGTTGCCCTTATTGGTGTGGGGAACTTAGGAACAGCATTTTTACATTATAATTTTGTACGAAACAACAATACGAAGATTGTCCTCGCATTTGATGATGATCCTGAAAAGGTCGGTACACATATTGAAGGGGTACCGATTCATCATATTGATGAACTAGCGGAAAAGCTCGGTGATGTTCGTGTGGCTATTCTAACCGTTCCAGATACCGAGGCACAAGATATTACGGAAAACCTAGTTAGCACAGGAATCGCGGGAATATTAAACTTTACACCGGCACGAATAACGGTGCCCGAAAGAATTCGCGTCCATCATATTGATTTAGCAATTGAGTTGCAATCACTGACTTACTTCTTAAAACATTATCCACTCGATTCTCAAGACGGTGGGGAGTAGAAATCTAAGCGTGAAAATTTAAAAGGCCTTTACATCGGCTATGTAAAAAATAGTCCGGTCGTGAATCAATGTTACGATTGGGAGGTATGAAGTGAGTAAAATACACCCAAAATGGCTTGTTGTCATTGCCGTTTTATTTGGTACATTTACAGTTATTTTAAATAATAGTATGTTAAATCCAACCTTACCCCAGTTTATGAAGTTATTTGACGTTGATGCTGTGGCAATTAGTTGGATCTTAACGATATTTATGGTGTCGACAGGTATGATTATGCCGCTAACGGGTTTTTTAGGGGATCGTTATGGAAAGAAACGCATCTACATGACAGGTCTATCTATCTTTATTATCGGCTCGATGATGGGAGCGATGTCTACAACATTAGGAATGATTATCTTCTCACGGGCTATTCAAGGCGCGGCGAGTGGGTTAATGATGCCAATTGCGATGACACTTATTTTTAATGCCTTTCCAAGAAGTGAACGCGGTTTAGCGATGGGGATCTATGGGATTGCCGCGATGATGGCGCCGGCGATTGGACCGACGGTTGGGGGCATTGTTATCGAATTCTTTACCTGGCCGTTTCTATTTCTGTTTAATATTCCCTTTGCAACCGCGGGGCTCATTTTTTCAGCTAAATATTTAATCCCAACTGAAAAGGATCCAACAATTAAATTTGATCTCATAGGTTTTCTATTCATTACATCGGGAATCGGTGCCATTTTATTTGGCCTCGGCCGTAGTTCAACGATAGATATGTTGTTTTCGTCTGGAACGATTGCACTCATTGTTGGTGGTTTTATCCTTCTCCTGCTCTTTGTAAAGTATGAAAAAACACAAGAACAACCGCTGTTGGATTTATCGATCTTTCGAATCCCAACCTATTTTATCTCGATCGTGGTTACAGCTACCGCATCGATAGGGCTGTTCTCAGGTATCTTCTTGTTGCCGTTACTCATCCAGGAAGTATACGGACTGAGTGAAATTCAAACGGGCTTACTGTTTTTACCTGCTGCATTAGTTAGTGGGGTATTTATGTCGATCGGTGGTCGGATCTTAGACATAAAGGGGCCTAAATATGTTGTTCCTGTAGGCTTATTTATTCTCGGAATATTTACCTTCTTACTCGGATTTAATACATTATCAACATCATTTTGGTTCATTCTGATCCTTAACAGTATTCGAAGCGCTGGACTCGGAATGTCAAATATGCCTGCAACCACTTCGGGAATGAATTCAATCCCTGATACACAAGTAGCACAAGGATCTGCCATGAATAATATTATTAGGCAAATAACGGCATCTTTTGCGATCGTATTCTTCTCCATTTATTATGAAGTGAGACGAGCGCAATTATTTACCCAACATATGGATATGAAACAATCGACATTAACGGCGATTAATGAAGCATTCATTGTTTCCGGAGGGATTATTTTACTTGTCGTTCCCATCTCATTCTTCTTAAAAGGAGAACAGGAATTACAAGCTAAAAAGCAAGAAAAAGAGCCTTTAAATGGTTGATTACCCATTGTTTAAAGGCTTTTTATACACATAAACTATTCTTCATCTGTTTCCTTTTTGGCTTTAAAATACAGATTGATATAGCGAATACCAACACCAAAATCGAGCGCTGCAAGTAAGATTAATAACATCGTGGTTAGATCAAAGACAGAGCTTGCATCACTTGTAATCGCTAAATAAGTAAATAAGAATCCCATTAAAATATAAACGACAGCAAATATCAATTCCTTAGCCTCCAATAAAAATAAACATTTCTTCGAGTTGCTTTTGCATGTTCTCCAAATCTTCAGGTGTAAAAGAATATTGCATGATCACTGTAATAGTATTCATTGCCATATGAACAATAATCGGCACCATAATCCGTTTCGTTTTAATATAAACAAAAGCAAATACAAACCCCATTGAAGCATAGATTAAAAGATGCTTTGGCTCCCCATGAATCAGAGCGAATATGAGTGAAGATGCGGCTGCACCAATAAAGAAGTTTGTTCGCTTATAAATGGCACCAAAGATAACTTTACGGAATACAACCTCTTCCAAGATCGGAGCAATAATAGTCGGAATGATCACAAAAATAGGTGCCATCCGTATCATATCCATTAATACCGCAGTATTCTCAGAGGTTGTTTTAATTCCGAACACATGGATTTCAATGTTGACGGCAATAATCTGACCGATATAAGCCATGAAAACACCAAGTATCGACCAAATAAGGATTTGGAGCGGACTTGCGCCATCTCTTGGCAAATCAGTTCTCTCTGATTTTAAAATCAGTAGGATAGCAATCAAACCTGCTACAAAACCAATAACACTTCCATACGCACTTGCATGTATTTCAGATACATTAAATTGTTTAAATAAGATGAGCGTGAAAGCAACAGTCGAAAGCTGGGTAAGAATATAGGTAATAACAACCCATGAGTATCGGCTAATCAATAGATAACGACTCCTTTATATAGACACTACATAATAAAAAACTCTACTATGTAGTTTAGCATATTTTAGTTCTACCTTATAATAGTATGGTTTTAAGATAAGAAATAATCATGAAATTCATGAAACTACAATTACCTTTAGAAAAAGGAGAAAACCGAGTTGATAATACTTGCATTTTGCGTGAATCTTATTTATCATATAAATTGGAATTGGCACTCAACCTATCCGAGTGCTAACAATAAAAATGACTAGGAACTAAGGAGGTTGTTTACATGATTAAGCCGTTAGGTGATCGTGTTATAATCGAACTTGTTGAAAAAGAAGAGAAAACAGCAAGTGGCATTGTGCTACCAGATTCTGCACAGGAGACGCCACAAGAAGGTAAAGTAGTTGCAGTTGGTTCAGGCCATCTTAATGAAAAAGGCGATAAAGTAGCGCTAGAAATTGCAACAGGTGACCATGTTATTTATTCGAAGTTCGCTGGTACAGAAGTAGAATATGAAGGCGCAGAATACTTAATCTTACGTGAAGATGATATTTTAGCAATCATTGGCTAAAGCAATCTATTGATACTTAATTCAAAGATTCTAGGGAGGTTTATATAAATATGGCTAAAGAAATTAAATTTAGTGAAGAAGCCCGCCGTGCAATGCTTGACGGTGTTGATACATTAGCAAATGCAGTAAAAGTAACATTGGGGCCAAAAGGTCGTAATGTTGTTTTAGATAAAAGTTTTGGTTCCCCTTTGATTACGAATGACGGGGTAACGATTGCGAAAGAAATTGAACTTGAAGATCAATTTGAAAATATGGGTGCACAACTTGTAGCTGAGGTTGCTTCGAAGACAAACGAAGTTGCCGGTGATGGTACAACGACAGCAACTGTTCTTGCGCAAGCAATGATCCGTGAAGGATTGAAAAACGTAACATCTGGTGCGAATCCAGTCGGTTTACGCCGTGGGATTGAAAAGGCAGTAGAAGTAGCTGTAAAAGAGTTAGAGAAAATTTCACAGCCGGTTGAAAGCAAAGAATCGATTGCACAAGTGGCAGCGATTTCTGCTGATGACGATGAAGTTGGACAACTCATCGCTGAAGCTATGGAAAGAGTTGGCAATGATGGTGTGATTACGATTGAAGAGTCAAGAGGATTTGATACAGAATTAGAAGTTGTTGAAGGAATGCAATTTGACCGTGGATACTCATCTCCTTATATGGTTACTGACCAAGATTCAATGGAAGCAGTGCTAGAGGATCCATATATTCTAATTACTGATAAAAAGATTACAAATATCCAAGAAGTATTACCGGTATTAGAAGCTGTTGTACAAGAAGGTAAACCACTTCTATTAATTGCAGAAGATGTTGAAGGCGAAGCATTAGCAACATTGGTTGTGAACAAAATTCGCGGTACCTTTAACGCAGTCGCTGTTAAAGCACCTGGATTCGGTGATCGTCGTAAAGAAATGCTCGAAGATGTCGCTATTTTAACAGGTGGCGAGGTCATTACGGAAGATCTTGGACTTGATCTGAAGAGCACGGAACTTACACAGCTTGGTCGCGCAGCTAAAGTCGTTGTGACGAAAGAATACACAACAATCGTTGAAGGTGCAGGCGAGGCTGACGCAATTTCTTCACGTGTTGCACAAATTCGTGCGCAAGCAGATGAAACAACTTCAGAGTTTGACAAAGAGAAACTACAAGAAC
>Ga0209487_1003234_pt1 | contig 12860 bp, 10 predicted proteins | sample Poulit2012_FD_187524 | JGI IMG/M metagenome (GOLD analysis project Ga0209487, IMG submission 187524) | Agricultural soil microbial communities from Georgia to study Nitrogen management - Poultry litter 2012 (SPAdes) (version 2) | ecosystem: Environmental > Terrestrial > Soil > Agricultural land... | reverse complement strand
AGGATGATATACAGGATTTATTTCCTGAATGGGAGCGGATTGACCTTCAATTACTCTATGTCCCTACTGAGTTCAATTCAAAAATGGACATGGCAACCGCTCAAAAAAACCAAGTGACCTTAGCGACTGAAAAACCAGATATATATATTTTTGATCAACATCATTTTGATAATTTTGTGAAAGATGGGGCATTTGTTCAATTAGATGACTTGGCGCGCGAAGGCATGCAGGATGAAGATCGATTCATAAAGCAGAGGATTGATGATCAGGAACATATTTATGGTGTGGATATAACGGACTCATCACAGTTTTCAGGCATGGCGATTGAATCAGATAAGAAAATTGCTGTTATTCGATTAAATGCATACCAAGAGGAAAATGCTTTTGAATGGTTAGAAGCAGTTTTAAAAGCGTTAGAGAGTCATTGATATAAATATCTGGAACAATATTGGTATATACTTTTAAAACGATGGATGATGTACAAAATATCTTTATAATAGGATCAGACGTGGGAAATAGGGTGTGAGTGATTGATACTCACACCTTATTTGCGTCTCTATTAATGATGGTGATACATGTATGGCTTAGTCATGTCACCTCATATTTACAGGTTTGAAACTGTTTGATAAAATACCAGTTAATAGTAAACGTTATTAATGTATTAAGAGGTGATAAATCGATGGATGATAGAATACGTGCATTAATTGATTATACAAAAAGTAAGTTTGGCTTAAATAACTATTTCTTGAAACGGCATGAGCTTTATCGAGATGTGAATATGTTTAATGAGACAGAATACACCTTATCTATGGAATGGTTTCCAAACCATATAACAGATGATGAAGGTGATGAGGACTTAAATCCCCAAGGTACAGCAGTGATTGATGTTGATGTTCAGGATCGAACATTTAATAGTGTTGTTTTTGTTGAGGGTGTATCTTATGCAAATGGCATCATATTTTCCGATTATGATACACAAGATATTATAAAGTGGATAGAAAAGGAAACAGGGCTAACCTATGACAAACATTTCCAACTTTACAAAGAAGAAACAGGCATGTTCCATTTTACAGCATGTCAAGATGGTGTAGCCATTTCCCCTGCTGGATCCATTGAACTGAAATATGATTCAGACGGACAGCTTACACTGTTTGCGATCCATGGTCAATTCTCTAATCAAGCACCCTTACTTAAGGAAACGTATGCATTATCTTTTGAAAAAGTAGAAGATTTGGCAAAAGAGCAATTCAAATTAATAAAATTACCTGACGAAACAGACACATTACATCACGTTTACGCTATAGAAGAGATCTACGTAAGGAATGCTAATATGGAAACGATGCCATTTGAGATGGCTTTGGATGAACACGCATATTGGCAAATAGACAAAACGCTTTCCTGGGATACACCCATTCACAAATCGTTTGAACACAAAGACATAGATTGGCATGAGCATATAACGGCCGAGCAAGCCTATGCATCAGAACCATCACCAGATGCCCTTTCCATCACGAAAAATGAACAAGCGACATGTCTTGTCAATGTGACTGATTTTTTACGTAAAGTTTATCCGGATGATAACGGGAAGTGGATGATTAAAACTTTACATCGAGATAAAGGGTATATCCATGCAACATTGAGGTTGAATGAAGACCAAAGCCAATTCTTTATAAGAAAATTGACTATCATTATCGATAGTCAGAGCCTTCAAGTATTGAACTATATTGATAATAAGCCCATGTTAGAATTCTTTGATCAATTTGATGAACCTGAAAAAGCAACTTTTTCCAACGCAGAGGCATATGAAATCATCAAAGATATGATCGAATTAACACCTTGCTATGTTTATGAATTTGAACAAGAACAATATGTCTTATGTGGGAAACTAGATTGTCACTATGGCGTAGATGCGGTAAGTGGTGAATTGTTTTCATTGGAGGCTATCTGATCCAGACGACACATATTCTGTTTTAGAGAGCGTGATCGTGGTTGAGACATAAGTATTCTGTTAGTATCATAAGGTTCAGTTGTATAACTGTTTAAGTGATGATGTAGATATTCAATAAATGATAAGGGGCGATTGAATATGGTAAAAGCATTGTATTTTGTTGCAGGTAAAGCTATTTTTGAAGTTTCGCCAAAACATGATCATTGGGTATTACATGAAAGATCCACACCTTACAGCTTTCGTTGTTTAGCCGCGGATCCCAATAGAAATGGAAGGTTGTATGGGGGATCATTTGATAATGGATTATGGATGAGCGACAATCATGGTGCTACTTGGCAACAGGTTGGTGCAGGCATATCGCATGACCGGGTGCTCAGTGTCCATGTGAGTCAGCGTGAGGTTGTAAATGGTCATTCTGTCGTTTGGGCTGGAACAGAGCCGAGTCATGTATTTCGCTCGATTAATGGCGGGGAAACATGGACAGATTGCCCGGGAATACAATCCCTGCCATCTAAACCATCCTGGAGTTTCCCGCCACGTCCACATACCCATCATGTACGCTGGATTCAGCCTGATATACATGTAGACGACCGAATTTTTGCTGGTATTGAACTTGGTGGTGTCATGCAAAGTGATGACAACGGTAAAACTTGGCAAGACCGCAAAGCTGGCTCACAATATGATTGTCACACATTGACGATGACACCAGCAGCAAAAGACCGTATTTATGAAGCAGCTGGTGGGGGATTTGCGGAAAGTCGTGATGGTGGCCGCACGTGGCGGACATATAATGACGGATTGGATCCATATGGATATTTAGTAGAGATTGCTGTGGACTCAGGTGATGCAGATACAATGATTGCTTCAGCTGCTGAAGGTCCACGTACCGCGTATGCGCCAGAGCGAGCGCAGGCGGTTTTGATGCGTCGAGAACAGGGGCAGCCTTGGGAGCGCATTACATCGGGTTTACCAGAACCTGAAGGCTCGACCGTCTTTTCACTTGTTGCTGATCACAATCGATCAGGCAGATTTTTTGCCGTGAACAATCTTGGGGTATATCAGTCAGATGATGCAGGGAAAACGTGGAATAGACTACCGATTGAATGGCCCAGTCATCTACGACATGAAAGAATTTGGGGTTTGACATCCCTACAATAAATTATGTAGACGTCTAAAGATAATTGTGTATTTTTGAAAAAATAGGTTTAAATAAGTAGCCATTGTGGGAAACATTAAGATGAATGAGTATCAGTCTTTACATTGGATCGTAGGATCAATAGCATCATAACTACGCATACATTGGAGGAAACAATTATGAAACGTGTATTAATCTTTTTTACAGTGGCTACATTGACACTATTATTTTCAGCCTGTGGAGACGGCAACAATAATAATACGGATAATATCAACGGTGACACAAGTAATAGTCCTGAAGTGGACAGTAATGGTAATAGCAATCAAGTAGAAGACGATGCAAATGCGGGTGACATGCAGGAGAAAATGGCCAACTTACCGTATACCGATTTTGAATTAGAAGTTGATTACGGGCCAGATCAAGAATATGAGGCTGAGATCGAGCAAAATAAAGAAAAAGGCGAAATAGAAGCTGATTTAGAGGACGAACTGAGTGGTAAAGACTTAAATGGTCAAGAAGCATTTGACGAGATTTTCCCACTTGTTGAAAAGCTAACCATTTCACAGGAAACAGAAAAAGACGATGCCATTGAACAAGTGTTGGAAGTTTTTGATCTAGATGACGACTATGAGAAATTTGAATTAGAGATTACTTTCTCAGATGGCACAAAAATTGAATTTGAAGATCGATGAGAGTAAAAATAAGACTTGAGAGATTGGCTGAAAAGGTCAGTCTCTTTTTTGTTGTAAAAAATACGTCTAAATAGTTATCGGATCCTGGTCATTTTAGGTGGTCACCCATTGCGTCTCACGCGCATAATATAAAATGGAAATATATTTGTTTAGGAGGGGCAAGTGATGGCAACAAAACCACCCATTTTGCAAAAAGGTGATACGATTGGCATTGTGACATTGGGAAGTCCACTAGGAGCAGACATCATTAATGACTGCATCGAAACATTGAAATATCTTGGATTTAATGTCGTGCTGGGCCAATATGTCTACGCAGATAATGGTTTTATTGCTGGATCGGATGAACAACGTGCCTCCGATTTGATGGCTATGTTTGCTGATGATCGTGTGAAAATGATACTCCCCACTCGGGGTGGTGTAGGCGTCGCGGGTATTCTTCCTTACCTTGATTATTCTTTTATTCAACGTCATCCCAAGATTTTATCGGGTTATAGTGATGTTACGGTTTTGTTGAATGTTTTGGCACAATATGTGAACTTAATAACATTCCAAAGTTTATTATTAACCAACTTTACAATGGATGCCCCAGCGTATAATTACAATCAGTTTTTTATAGCAACATCGACATTAACGTCGCCAAGGCAAATTCAAAACCCAATTGGTATGAGTCAGATAAGTCGTGTATTAGGGGATGTGACAGGCCAAATTGTCGGAGGGAATTTGACATCGTTTGTCGATTTAATTGGGACACCATATGAAATCGATACGAAAGGTAAAATTTTGTTATTGGAAGAAACAAATGAACCGATTAATACAGTTTATAGATATATGAATGCTCTTAAATTGGCAGGGAAATTAGATGATTGTGTCGGTATTGTCATGGGTGAGTGTACGGAATGTCCTGTATCGTATGGCAAAACCTATGACGACTTGATCAATGACTTCCTTGTACCACTTGGTAAACCATTGATGACCCACGTGGCGACAGCCCATGGCACATATAAAGCAGCCATTCCGATAGGGGCAGTTGCTAACCTTGATACCATAAATAATGCGTTGACAGTACTGGAACCTTCAGTCAGTCTGACGTCTGCAACTGAATTATTTTGATTGATACAATAGGTATGAATTTATGAAAAACCGCCACTGATATTAAACCAGTGACGGTGAAATGGGTTAATTTTGCTCTACTGTTTCAGCCTGACTGTGTATCTGTCTAACCATTTCTTTTTCCTTTTTCGGAGGATGTAGGAACAGAGCCAAAATGAGAGCAAGCAGTGACATAATGGTGCTCCCCATAAACGCCCATTCAAATCCTGAAACTTGTGCCTGACGCTCTATCAGATCAGGTGCAATTGAACCTGTTGGTACAAAGTTTTTGGTTCCAATGGCGACAAGGGTAACAAGTATGGCCGTGCCGATTGAAGCGGAAATTTGTTGCATTGTATTGGCCATGGCTGATCCATGAGCATACCATTTAGGTGGCAGTTGATTCAAAGCCGATGTCATGACAGGCATTAAGGTAAATGACAGTCCAAACATACGGATAGCATAGACAATCGATAAATAGACGAACGATGTCTCAAGTGATAATGATGTGAACATGAAAGTGGTCACACTCACAATACTAAGTCCAATGATCGCTAGCCACTTTCCACCAAACGCATCGAATAATCGTCCAGTGATTGGTGACATAATCCCGATGACAATGGCGCCTGGTAGCAGCATCAGTCCAGATTCTAATGGTGTAAATAATAACACATTTTGCATGAACAATGGCAGCAATGTTTCAGCTCCAATGAGTGAAATTAGGACAGCCATTGTTATAATAATGGCCAATGTAAAAATTCGGAATTGGAAAATTCGAAACTCTAACATAGGTGTTTTGAGTCGCAGTTGTCGCGATATGAATAACCCAATAATGATGACACCAGCCGTGATCGTGCCTAAGACAATCGGACTTGTCCAACTGTGTTCAGAGGCAATGCTGAAACCATACAGAAAGGCACCAAAACCAAATGATGACAAGATAATAGACAATATATCAATTTTCGGTTTACTCAATTCTGTAACATTTTTCACAAAAAGGGCTGCAATAATAATTGTAATTACAACGATTGGAAGTACTGTGAAAAATAATGCGCGCCAAGCAAAGTGTTCCAACAACCAGCCGGATAAGGTTGGACCGATTGCAGGACCAAACGCGATAACAATTCCAATCATCCCCATTGCTGTTCCGCGACGTTCAACCGGAATGATGGCCAAAAGAACAGTCATTAAAAGTGGAAGCATAATACCTGAACCTGCAGCTTGTACAACACGTCCCAAGAGCAAAATTGAATAAATCGGTGCGACTGCTGCAATGGTCGTTCCAACACCAAATAAACTCAGGGCTGTTAAAAATAACCCTCTTGTTGTAAAACGATCGATCAAAAATGCTGAAACAGGTATCATAATTCCATTTGTCATTAGAAACGCTGTTGTCATCCATTGCACTTCGCCTTGCGAAATAGAAAAGGCGTTTTGAATGGATGGTAAGGCAGTGGCTAGTAATGTTTCGTTAATAATGCCCATAAATGCCCCTGTAAGCAATGCAGCAATCATCATTGCTTTTTGTTTGGGTGGCAAATCCCAAGAATTTTGTTCGTTGTTCATATATAATCTCCTTCCATTGTTATTATGAGAGCAAAAATCCCAACTATAAACTATAAAAATACGGACTGGGAATTTGACTGCTTTAAACCGACAAGAAATAAATGCAATTTCTATATTTTAACACGTTTGCTTTGTGAAGTATATTCATACACTTAAAAAAGTAAAAGTTTGAATTTGCAAAATAGGACAGGCTTTTCTATATAAAATCAGTCTTGAGACTGAGCAATATTCATGCTATAGGTCATTTGCTTTTAATTTTAATTCTTTATAATGAGATTATACTAAAAAATTACCTGAATCGGAGTGTATGTTAATGAATGGAAATATCTTCAATAAGATCGTCGGTGGGTTACCTTTTAAAAAGGAACCAATGACACAGGAAGAAAGTATAATGACCGCACAAATAGACACACTTCATGTAGATGCTACATCTGCAAACATAGACATATGCGTTCATGATAAAGAGAACATTGAAATTGCTTTGGAAACCTATGAAACAGGTCCACAATTATATGTATCTCAAGAAGGCGCTAACGTGACGATAGCGGTAGAAAAGCGACACTCGTCTTATTACAGCTTCAAAGATATGCTTCATCAAACTGTCATGTTATCAATCCGGGTACCAGAGGCACTCGTAAAAGATTGGCATATTAAAGCAACATCGGGAAACATAGCCATCGATCAAATTGTTGCCCATGCATTATCAGTAACAACAAGCTCTGGTCATCTTAAATTATCAGGGCTTGTTTTAAAAAAAGGCATATTTAAAGCGACATCGGGACACGTATCAATGAAACAATTAAATGTGGAGGAATTTACGGCTGAAGCTTCCTCAGGTCAGTTGACATTTAAAAATAGTGTCTGCCGTGAAGGCCAATTAAGCTGTACTTCAGGAAATATTGAACTTAAGGAAGTAGAAGCTTTTAATGTTTCTTTAAGCATAACATCGGGCAATATCAGACTGTTAGAAGTGCAGTCGGAGCATTTAGATGCTCGCACAACGAGTGGCACTATTATAACTGACTTTTCCAAGCAAGCACTTGATGTAACAGTTGAAGCAACTGTTAATTCCGGAAATATTGTTTGTCGATTACCAGTTATTATTCAAAAAGAAACAAGACATACTTTGCGGGGCGTTATTGGTAATGGGGAGCATCTGATGTTACTTAAAGCACGTTCCGGAAGTATCGTTCTTGCCTAATAATAAACATGAAATTATAAACACAATGTAATAACGCCTTAAGCATTTCATTTTCTATAAAGTAATGCTGTTAGCGTATAGACATTTCATTTCACAAATACACCACTTAATGATCGATAAGTGAGGTCACATATATATTCGCAACAACGGAGTGAAATGAGGATGTGCATTAAATAGCATTAAGAATAAGATATTATCGGGTTGGCTTTTTATAACTTTCTTGCAATCAATGTGATTGATGACCATACACATGACATTGTCCATAAGAAGTCCTGTTTTTAATAGCAGATGCGTTAATTGCGTTAGTTATGCTAGAAAGAGCATCCTTATTAAGGGGCTATTTACCAAGAATTATGTCTAATAGTCAAAAAAAGTACTTTTTCTTGAAACTTGATATATTGGATAAATAGTATATAAATTGAGTGTACAACGAGTCATTTCCTTTTTAGGAACTTTGGGTGTGTGATAACCTCAATATTAGCTTAAAATAAAGCATTAAATGCAGGAAAGGATCAGATTGTTGAGGTAGGGTACCTAGAACTGATCAGATGAATGTTTGCGATTGGAAGGGAATGATTGAAATGGAAATTGAAAAACTTTTGGGAAAAATGGCCCAGGAAGGCGTAATTCATAGTGGTTCAAAAGTTGATGAGGCAATGCGTAAAGTATCAGATGAGACGAGAACTTTATGTGCAAAATTAAATAATGGTGTTTATACAAACGAGCAAATTAGGCAACACGTTTCTAAAATAATTGGTCAAGGATTAGATGAAAACTTCTCTTTGTTTTTACCCTTTACGACCGACTTCGGACAGAACATTAAAATAGGAAAAAGTGTATTTATTAATTCAGGATGTCGGTTCCAAGATCAAGGTCAAATCATTATTGGGGATCAATGTTTAATCGGTCATAATGTGGTTTTGGCAACAATAAATCATGATTTTAACCCATTAAATAGAGGAACCATGTATTTGAAACCAATTGTATTGAAAGAGAAAACTTGGATTGGCTCCAATGCAACAATCCTTCCCGGTGTTACAGTCGGTGAAAATTCAATTGTTGCGGCTGGATCAGTCGTTACTAAAGATGTCGCACCAAATACAATTGTTGGCGGAAATCCTGCAGAATTCGTCTCGAATTTAGAAGATAAGATAAAGTAATAAGTACTTCAAACATGGTTATGGATCACTTTTATTGGCTGGCATAACATGGATATTTTTTTCATCGCCGAATCATCGTTAACATGCTAAAAGGATTGTTATATATAAATATACCTGCTTCATGAACGAACCATTTTGTGGAATATCGATTACTTTTCGGGGAGGATACTTTTTAGGTATCCTAAGAAGCATCAGGAAGGCGGGAGAAAATGAAGCATTATGATATTATATTTTTTGATGTAGACGATACCCTCTTTGATTTTACGAGATCGCAGCAAGTGGCCTTTAAGAAAGTGTTTGCTAAATATAAATTATTAAATAGTTTGAATCTGTATGAAAAGAGTTACCAGAAAATTAGTAAAGTTTTGTGGAGAGATTTAGAAGATGGAAAAATAAACCTCGTAGAACTCAGCTCAGAGAGATTTAGGAGATTATTTTTAGAACATGACATTGAAATGGACGCCATTGTATTCAATCAAGACTATTTAGGGTTTCTCGCAGAACAAACGCATCTTATTAAAAATGCTGAAAAAGTCATTCGTGAACTTTCGCACAAACGCTTAGCAATTATTACGAACGGATACACTGATGTACAAACATCACGCATTAATAATTCTCCATTAAAAGGTGCATTTGAACATCTCATTATCTCTGAATCTACTGGATTTCAAAAACCACAAACAGAAATTTTTGATTATGCTTTTAATAGGCTACAGATTACAGATAAATTTAATGTACTAATGGTGGGCGACTCGTTGACTTCTGATATTCGAGGTGGGATTAACTATGGTATTGATACGTGTTGGTTTAATCCTAAGTACAGGGAAAATAATACATCTTTAAAACCTACTTATGAAATAAATAAATTAGAAAGTTTGTTGGAGATCATAGAGTAGGTGCTTTTCGTCCTTACCGATTCAAAGTACAATTAAGAAAACATCAACACTGCCCTATCTGTATCATAAGTGTTAGGGCAGTGTCCCCTATTAGATGTACTGAATGCAGGTATAATTGGGATAACACTAAGGTTCAGGGTTTAGCTCTAAAATATGTGCTTCCATATCTTCAACCCACTGCTTATAATCTTCATAATCTACCAAATTTGAAACATATTTACTAATCTCACGAAACCCTAAATCAGCGGGGCTGTAACCACCAATTGTATTTGATTCATCCGTGAGATGCACAGTAATATAAATAGAGTCAGCATCCATAGAGCCATCATCAGCAAGCGGCTCCTCCAAATTCCAGAAGTTGTTTTTTTCAATCAATGACTTAATATGTTCAACCTCTTCATCGGTTAACTCGGTTTCAAAGCTCGGGGCATCGTCACCAATAATGAAGTCGTCATCTGGTTCTGTCTCACTATAAAGTGTAAGCTTATTATTATCATCAACCGCATGGATTCTTGGGAAGGATTCAAGATAAAAAATCTCTCCGCCCTTATAGTAAGTGACCTCAATGAATGGTCCCTCTGTTTCGTAATTGTTTTTTTGTTTCATATGACAGGCAACAAGCATCGTTATGCAAAATATGATAAGAATAGAAGGTCTTAGAGCCTTTTTCATGAAACAATCACCTCCATTTAATATAACCACATCTCTAACAAACTTTCAAAGGGGCTTTAGCAACCACTGAAGATAAGAAATACGCACCCTTGAAGGGGATGACTGTTTTTTTATGACAATTGATTGATTTTTTTCGACAGAGGGTGATTTAAAAAGATCAAAACAGAAAAGACATTATTTAAAATGTATTGTTTGACATTATTCAGCCTGAACGCCTTGTGGTTTTATTTCTTCAATATGCACTTGATGCCATAACATAAACATGAGCACTGTCCAAATTCGCCTGCCATAGTAACGACCTTTACTTGTTGCATGGCAATCTAGTAAATAGCGTACATATTGTTTATTAATGAGGTGGTCTGTATCACTCATGTTGATCAATTGTTTAGCCCAATCAAACAATTCATTTTTCAACCAATGTACAACAGGCACTGGGAACCCTAATTTATTACGATTTAGGACATCATCCGGCAGAAAACCCTTAAAAGCTTCTCTTAAAATCGACTTTGTTGTGCCTTTCGCAATTTTATCCTTAACAGGAATTGTTTTTGCAACGTTAAACATTTCTTTATCTAAAAAAGGGAGACGGAGTTCAAGCCCATGTGCCTCAGTCATTGTAGTGGCTTTGACTAAAATGTCACCTGGGAGCCAAGTGTGTAAATCGATATATTGCATTTGGTGTGTCGGATGTTCATTTACAACTTGTTTGAAAAGATGGTTTGTCACAGATTGGTATGTGGTGTTATGGTTGAATCTCTTCAGGATATGTTGTTTTTCATCATCCTCAAATATTTTCGAATGGCCAATATATCTGTTGTTTAAGGTTGTGGTGCCACGTTCTATAAAACTTTTTCCTTTGAATCCTTTTGGCAGCATGGTTGCGAATCTGGATAATGCGTGATTGATCAATTCTGGAAAGTAGTGAAACATACGTAATGCCTTAAATTCTCGATATAAATTGTATCCAGCAAAGAATTCATCTGCACCTTCACCAGAAAGCACGGTATTGACATGCTTTTTTGCCTCACGTGCAGCGAAGTATAAAGGGATACATGATGGATTTGCAAATGGGTCATCTAAATGTTGCATAATTTTTGGCAGTTCATTTATGAATGCCTCTGGTGTTATCATATAAGCAGTGTTTTCTAAACCTAAAAAAGACGCTGTTTGTTTGGCTTCATCTAATTCTGAGAAGCCATCTACAGAAAAACCAACCGAAAATGTCTTTAAATCGGGAACATGTTCTTTGGCGATGGCTGCAATTAAACTGGAATCAATACCCCCAGATAAAAATGCACCTAAAAATTGATCGGTGTTCACATGTGTTGCAACAGAATTTAATAATGAATCTCTAATGTTGCTCATCATATGCTGTTTATCCGTGATGATCGGGGTAAATTGTGCATGAAAATATTGATGCTTTTGCATTGGTTGTTGATGAGTCTTTACAAAATACGTACCTGGTTCCATCTTATAAACATTTTTGTTAATGGTCATTGTTTGTGGCATATACTGAAAAGAAAAATAGTGCTGTATGGCTTCATTGTTCATTTGCTCATCTGTATGTTCAGATAATAATAAGCTTTTCTTATCTGTACTTACAACTGTTTCTTCTCGACGTTCTGAATAATAGAGTGGTTTCATTCCAAAATGGTCGCGCGCACCATAAAGTGTCTCGGTTAAATGGTCCCAAATCAAAATAGCAAACATTCCGCGTAATTGCCTAAACGCATGGATTCCTTTTGCTAGAAATAGATTGGCAATCACTTCAGACGTCAGATTTGTTTCAAAATGATACCCAAGGGATTTCAATTCATGTCTTAATTCTGATGTATTATAAATTTTTCCATTAAACATAACCTGGTATCTATCGTGATCAAAGGTCCAAACATCTTGCTCTGTTCCTTGGAAACCAATGATGGCGTTTTTGTATGCGTACACTTTGTAAAAATCGGAATCGTGGTTGCTCATTTCGGCAATTTTATTTTTCATATCAGTGATGTGATGATGACTCATTTGACAGTCTTCATGAGGAAGTACAGCTATAAATGTGCTCATAATATGCGGAGCCCTCCTTAAAAGCATCGTTTCATAATATATACCTCATAAAATCAAAAAAAGTTTTTTGCTCACTGTTTATTAAAAAAATCTTTACTGCAGGGCTATATACTTGAGGCTGTATTTTAAGTTAAAGTATAAAAGAGAAACTGAGAACTCAACTTTCTCACCAATAAAGTTAGCTAAAACAGTTAACTGAATTATGCACAGAACACTTTAATAATCTCCTTGACAACCTTGGTGAATGAAACTTTGGCGTTTTATTAAGCAGGAAACGTAAACTGCGAATTAGTGCTAAGTTGTTTTCCGCTACGGACCGTTGCTTTCCGTGGGCACGGCCTCAGCTTCTGTAGCGCCTCTGTCGAGTCGCTACAGTGATCTTCGGACACGTGCTATTCCCACAGGAGTCAACGGTCCTCCGCTCCAAACAACAGCCATAATAG